>Ga0182024_10003648_pt1 | contig 36398 bp, 29 predicted proteins | sample P32metaG_FD_120480 | JGI IMG/M metagenome (GOLD analysis project Ga0182024, IMG submission 120480) | Permafrost microbial communities from Stordalen Mire, Sweden - P3-2 metaG (Illumina Assembly) | ecosystem: Environmental > Terrestrial > Soil > Wetlands > Permafrost | place: Sweden: Stordalen...
GCTCGACAAGGTGCTCAGCTACGACATGGGCGGCACCACCGCGAAGATCTGCCTGATCGACGATCTTCAGCCGCAGACCAGCCGCGCCTTCGAGGTCGCCCGCGTCTATCGCTTCAAGAAGGGCAGTGGGCTGCCGCTGCGCATCCCGGTGATCGAGATGGTCGAGATCGGCGCCGGCGGTGGCTCGATCGCGCGGGTCGACCCCCTCAAGCGCATCACCGTCGGGCCGGACAGCGCCGGGGCCGATCCGGGCCCCGCCTGCTACGGCCAGGGCGGGACCTTGCCGAGCGTCACCGATGCGGATTTGCTACTCGGTCGCATCGACCCGACCGGGTTTTCCGGCGGCCGCATGGCATTGGACCGCGACGCGGCGGCCGCCGCGATGCAGGCCGAAATCGCCGGTAAGCTCGATCTGGCGCTGGAGCTGGCGGCGCTCGGGGTCAGCGAGATCGTCGACGAGAACATGGCCAACGCCGCCCGCGTCCACGCGATCGAAAGCGGCAAGGATGCGCGCGGCCGCACGCTTGTCGCGTTCGGCGGCGCGGCGCCGCTGCATGCCTCGCGGATGGCCGACAAATTGGGCCTCGACCGGGTGCTGGTGCCGTCGAACGCCGGTGTCGGCTCCGCGGTCGGCTTCCTGCGTGCGCCGATCGCCTACGAGATCGTGCGTTCGCAATTGCAGCGGCTCGACAATTTCGACGCTGCTGCCGCCAACACGCTGCTCGCCGCGATGTACAAGGAGGCCGAGGCGATCGTCCGCCGCGGCGAGCCCAAGGCGAAGCTTGCCGAGACCCGCTCGGCGCTGATGCGCTATCGCGGCCAGGGCCACGAGATCGCCGTGCCGCTCGCCGCCAAGATCTACCGCAAGGACGACTCAGGCGAGATCGTCGCCGCGTTCGAGGATTCCTACCGCCGGCTTTACAGCCGGATCATTCCTGGGGTCGAGGTCGAGGTGTTGAGCTGGGTCGTGCTGGTGTCGGGGCCGCCGCCGGTCGAGGACGCTGTGCCGCCGTCCGCGCCGCCGTCCTTTGTCGCGATCCCGGCGCGCCGCCGCCCGGTTTTCGATCCCGAAACCGCCGAGTTCGTCGATGTCGCGATCCACGAGCGCCCGGCGCTGTCGCCGGGCGCGGCGATTGCCGGCCCGGCAATCATCGTCGAGGACGAGACCTCGACCGTCGTCGGCCGCAATTTCGACGCGCGGATCGACGCCTACGGCTATATCGAGCTGGTGCGTCGCGGCTAAGGCGCCGCGGCAGGTTGCCGCAATCGCCGCCATGCGCTTAGATCGCGGAGAGCGGGACGCAACCCGCCTCATCTCGGGAGGGAACGATGAATGTGAACCGTCGCCAGCTGGCGATCGCCGGCGCCGTTACGCTCGGTGCGGCAAAGCTGCTGCAAGGCGCCGCGGCCTTCGCCGCCGACGATCCGGGCCTCACCGCCGCCGTCGAAGCGTTGCGCAAGGCGATCCTGTCGGCCGACAAGGCGAAGCTGACCGAGCTCACCGCGAGCGAGCTCAGCTACGGTCATTCGAGCGCGGTCGTCCAGGATCAGGCAACCTTCGTCGACGGCGTCGTCAACCGCAAGGCGACGGTCAAATCGCTCGATTTCCCCGACCTGAAGCTGTTCGTCGCCGGCGATGCCGGCGTTGCCCGGCACCGCTACGTTTCGGACAGCGAGCAGGACGGCAAGGCGAACCACGTCGATATCGGCGTGCTCGAGGTCTGGCAGAAGCAGGGCGGGAATTGGAAGCTGCTCGCCCGCCAGGGGTTCAAGCTGCCCGACAAAATCTGACCGCTTACGCCTTCGGCGGCATCTGGCAGCCCGGGGTGGACAGCGAGATCGCCACTTCCTCCTCGGTCATGTCGGCCGGGACGTCGGCGAAGAGCGGCGTCGAGAGGTAGCGCTCGCCGGTATCCGGCAGCATGCACAGCACGTTCGCGCCCTTCGGGGCCTCGGCGCAGATTTTGAGCGCCCCGGCAAAGGTCGCGCCCGAAGTGATGCCGACGAAGATTCCCTCCTTCTGCGCCAGCTCCTTGCTGCATTTGAGCGCTTCGGGGCCGGGGATGGGGACGATCTTGTGGATCACCTTCATGTCGACCGCGTCGGCGGTGAGCTTGGGGATAAAGTCCGGGCTCCAGCCCTGCATCGGGTGCGGCTTCCAGGCTTCGTGACCCGCTGCGGGCGTACCGTCGGGGTTGCGCGGCTGTGCCGCTCCGCTCGTCAGCATCGGCGCATCCTCGGGCTCGCAGACGACGATCTTGGTGTCAGGTCGTTCCTTGGCGAGCACCCGCGCGACGCCCTTCAAGGTGCCGCCGGTGCCGAACCCGGTGACCCAGTAGTCGAGGGTCGTGTCGGCGAAATCGTCGATGATCTCGCGCGCCGTGGTGCGCGAATGGATGTCGGGATTGGCCTCGTTCTCGAACTGGCGGGTCATGAACCAGCCATGCGTCTTGGCCAGTTCCTCGGTCTTGCGGATCATCCCGACCGCGCGCTCGGCCGCCGGGGTCAGCACGACCTTGGCGCCGAGGAAACGCATCAGCCGGCGGCGCTCGACGCTGAAACTCTCGGCCATCGTCACCACGAGCGGATAGCCCTTCTGCGCGCAGACCATGGCAAGGCCGATGCCGGTATTGCCGCTGGTCGCCTCGATGACCGTCTGGCCGGGCTTCAATTCGCCCGATTTCTCGGCGGCTTCGATCACCCCGAGCGCCAAGCGATCCTTGACCGAGCCCAGCGGGTTGAAGGCTTCGATCTTGACGAAGAGGTTGACGCCGGGCGGCGCCAGCCGGTTGATCTTGACCACCGGGGTGTTGCCGACCGTCTCGAGAATGTTCGCGTAGCGTCGCCCCATGTGCTTCCCCCTTGGCCTTGTGCCCGGTCGAACCCGCGCAGCAGCATTTAGGCGCTAGCCGCCCGCGCCGTAAAGCACCGACTCGATGGGCCTGATGCGGCGCGGAGATTCAGCCTCCGCGCCGGCGGTCGGCGTCGAACGATTAGCGCGGCGGGTAGCCGCCGGGCGGATAGCCGTTCGGCGGGTAGGCCGGCGGTGGCGGCGGCGCGGCGCCGCGGCTCGCCATGCATTGCTGGTAATAGGCGTAGTACTGCTGGGTCGCGTAATCGTTCATCTGCTGCGCTTGCGCCGAACCGCTGGCGCCGCCGACGAACGCGCCGGTGCCCGCGCCGATCGCCGCGCCGCGCCCGCCGCCAACCGCGGCGCCGACACCGGCGCCGAGCAGCGCGCCCATGAACGTGCTGCCGGCGGCCTGATTGCCCGCTTGCGCGCGCAAGGCCGCGGTCTGCTGGTCGGCAAATTGGCGGCAATAGGCGTCGTCATAGGGCGACTGCGCCATCGCGCCCGTCGTCGCGACCACCGCCAGAACGCTGGCGGCCACCCCTGTTGCGATCGGCTTCATCGAATTTCCTCCTCGCCGGAACCCCGGGGCCGGATCGGCCCGCCACCGGCACGCCGGGTAATGTAGGCAGGTAAAATTCGGCTTAAAGATGGCGATGGTTCGGACCACGTTGCGCAATCGCCGATTTTGCACCCCGTCCTCGTCCTGGGCGTTGCCCCTGCCGCTGCCGCGCACGTACACTCCGGATGGCCCGCCCGGCGGGGAAGGAGCCTTGGAGGCAAGATGCTCGGCCGCCCGAACACCGCCCTGTCGCAGATCCACATGCAGATCATGTCGAAAATGGTCTTAAGTCCTTGACGCTAATCACACAGCTTGTAATTCCCATCTAAATTTCCATCTAAGAATCGATCCGCACAACACCGCTACATTTTGCGTTGACGTGGCACAATATCTTGTGCCATTTTGTTGCTGTCGCCTACCGATAGTGTCCACGCGGTAGTGGCTGTGACCAAATGAAAGAGCTTCAGCGCTACCCTTCGGGGTCGTGTCACGCTCCGCAGAACAATCCCATCGCCTTGAAATAGAGGCGGGGTTAGTCCCTCGAAACGGACTCCGGACGATCAATTCCCGGAGTCCCTCTGTGTCCGAAGCCAAGCTTCATCGTATCCGCGACGTTATCAACGAAGGTTTGCTGTCGCGCTCGACGCTTTACCGTCTAGTGCGCGAAGGCCGTGTAGAGCTTGTCCATCGCGGTAAGCGAATGACTTTCCTCCGCGAAAACGGCAGTCAAATCATCGATCGGCTAGCGCGCGAAGATCGCGAATCGCCCGCTGCTCAAGGGCAATCGGCGGCCTAACGCCGAACGGTGCAGCGATGATCGACTTTGCCGCGATCAACCGCGCTGCCCTGGCGTGCCTACCCGAGCTGGTGCAGAGCTGGCTTCCTGGCGGCACATTCGAGGGGCACGAATATGTCGTCAAAAACCCGAAGCGCCACGATACCTTGCCGGGCAGCTTCAAGATCAATACCAGAACCGGCAGGTGGGGCGAATTCGCGGCCCTAGCGGGGGGCGTTGGTTCGGCAGGCGGCGATCCGATTAGCCTGTGCGCTTACCTTGACGATGTGAAACAGGGCGAGGCGGCGAAGCGCCTTGCCCAACGCCTCGGTATCGATGCCGGCCGTAGTGGCGAGACCAAGCGCCCCATCGTCCCCGTTCCCGCCGATGCTCCAAGCCCGGAAGCTTGGCGCCATCCAAAATACGGTAACCCTATCGCGGGCTGGGAATATCGCAGCGCCGATGGTGCGCTGATCGGTTACATCGTGCGCCTCGAATATATCGACGGGCGGGGCCGACCAACTAAGGACTACCTGCCGCTATGTTTTTGCGATGTGACCTTTAAGAACGGCTCCACGGGCCGCGCCTGGAGGTCAGTCGGTTTCCCTGAGCCGCGCCCCCTGTATCAGCTGCCGGCGCTGCTGGCCGCGGCCAATGCACCGGTCATTGTCGCGGAGGGTGAGAAATGCGCCGCTGCTGCCACTCGGCTGTTTCCTGGCTATATCGGAATTACGCCAGCTCACGGCGCGAAGTCACCTCATCGTTCCGATTGGGCCCCCTGTCGTGGGCGCACTTGCATCATCTGGCCCGACCATGACGAGCCAGGGCGGCAATTCGCCGATCGTGTTGCCCGACTGCTATACGATGCCGGTGCCGCCAGCATTGCCATTGTCGATGTGCCCGAGACCTTTCCCGCGAAATGGGATTTGGCCGATCCCGCCCCGGAAGGCGCAGATCTTGTCGGCTTATTGACCGCGGCAAAAGTCTGGACGCCTAACATAGTCCAGTTTCCCGTGTCGGATAGCCGCCACGGGCGGCCCACCGGTAACAGCGACTGGCTAGGGGAATGCCAGCTCACTTTGAGCGGCATGCCGCTCAACAACGTGGTCAATGCGGCGCTCGGGCTGCGGCGAGATCCGAGTCTGATCGGCGCCGTCGCCTATGATGCTTTCGCCGAAATGGTAATGCTGATGCGCCCTCTACCTCGCCCCTACGAAGCGGCGCAGAAGGAGGATGAGGACGAGTTCGAGCAGCGTCCTTGGCGTGACTCTGACACCGAGCGGGTGCAGGAGTGGCTGCAGATCGTCGGCCTCAACACCCTTAGCCGGGTCAATACCGAAACTGCCGTCGATCTCGTCGCGCTCGAAAATGAATTCGACCCCTTGAAAGACTGGATTGAAGCGCAGATCCGCGACGGGCATAGCCATATCGAGACGTGGGCCATCGATTGCCTCGGATGTGAGGACACGCCCTATACGCGAGCGGTCTCTCGTTATTGGATCACCGCGGCAATAGCCCGGATTTATGCTCCGGGCTGTAAATTTGACTACTGCCCAGTGCTACAAGACGAGGAGCAGGGCACCAGCAAATCGTCGGCGCTGAGGGCACTTTTTGAGCCGTGGTTCAGCGACAGCATTCCCGCCGACCTAACCAGTAAGGACGCCAAACAACACCTACGCGGGAAGTGGTGCTGCGAGTTCGGCGAGTTGCACGCACTCCATAAGTCGCATCTGGACGCAGTGAAGGTGTTTCTCACCGCGCAGTATGATGATTACAGGCCGTCTTATGGGCGCCGCGACCAACGTTTTCCGCGTCGCTGCGTGTTTGCCGGTACGACCAACCGCACCGTGTTTTTGACCGACTCAACCGGCAACCGGCGGTCGTGGCCATTGCGCACGAGGGAGATAGATCTCGCCAAACTCCGCAGCATCCGCGGCGCGCTATTTGCCGAGGCTCTGGAACTGTATCGCGCCGGCGAACGCTGGTGGCCGGACCGCGCTGAGGAGCGCTCGCTCTTCAAGCCCGAGCAGGACGTGAGGTTCGAAGCCGATGCCATTGAGCCCTTAGTCGCGGAGTACCTCGGACAACGCACGAAGACGACCCTGTGGAGGGTCATGGTGGATGCGCTCGGCTACGAAAAAGCCCGAATGCCGCGCTCTGACCAGAACCGTGTCATCGAGGTCTTGGAGCGGCTCTGCTGGATCCGCGGTACTCGCGAAAAGGATGGGAGACCTTGGATCGCGCCTCCGGATTGGCCTGGTCGGCACTCCATGAATTCGGGTGACCGATGACGCAAATGACCGACATTTCCGATGAGGCGGGTATTGCGACACTACGTGCAACTCCCTTCGGAGTTAAACGAAAAAGTAGAGAGTTCGGCCTCTGGGTCTTTCCAAGGAGTTTCGGTCACCTTGGTCAACTCGGTCACCGACGCAGTTGGGTGAGGGGAACCCGCGACCGGCGGGATTCCGGTCAACCGAAGGAGTGATGGAAGTGAGTGACAACCAGGACAATATGACGATTCGGGATTGGCGCAGGGCAGATGGGGTGGCGTCGGCATCGACTCTAGATTCCAAAGAGGAATCCGTTGCTTGCGACGAGTGGGACACCGAAGTGTTCTCAGACTCACCGATCCTCGATGGCTTTATCCGGGATTGGCTGAGGTTCCGAGAAGGTAATCGGTGCACCGACTTTGGCCCAATCGACGATGTCGTGGATGCATTCTGCTCGGTAGTGGAGGAAAGCTGCGATCCACGCGAAGGATGGCTCGAACTAGCGTGCGAGCTTGCGCTTTATCGCGATGCCGTCGTGCGTCTCGGCTTATCCGAGATCATCCGTCCCAAGTGTGAGGAGTTCCTCGATCGAGCTCTACACATCGCTGCCCTCTATCCAAGACGGGAAGAGGGAGAGGGATGTTGAAGGATGGTAGCCCCGGGTTAGGTGAGGAGGTGAAACCGTTGTCGTCTGCTGACCGAACGCATTTTCCGAAGGTTTCAGCGCCATTGGTCGACTCGGTTAAAGGTCCAACGCGATTGTTCACCAATCCAAGACCGGCGGCTTCCGGTCAATCAACAAGGAGTGAGTGACATGACGATGAACATCTACGACTTGAACAGCGCAGCACCGCAATCGGAGACAGCGGAACGGCACGAGGCGCAGCCGAAATCGAATATGCCAACAAACAACAAACCGATCAGAATTCCCGAACCGTGGGAATTCACCCTGAACGACGAAAATTTGTTTGCGGCGATCTACCGAGTCACCGACTTAGCTGCAGTGATGAATTTTCCGCTGCCTGAATTGGTCAAGTGGGTCGTCGGCTCATACGAAACATCACTCAATGATGTCAGGTCGGGCCATGAAGAGGCTTACGGTTGGCCGTACTTCACAGACGAGGAACGTGAAGCGGTGGAGGAAATGAATCTGCCGATAACGGAGGAATGTCTTGCTTGTGGTGTAAATCACGAAACTGGAGAGGCTCAAGACGATGAAGGCGATTCCGGATGAGCTACCCTCGGAGCGAGGCGAGCCATCCACCGAGGATGGTGGGATCTAAAACCTAAAAAAGACAATCGGAGGGGCGGGTATTGCAGATTCTGACCGACCCTCCCGTTCCGACCGCAGCGCTTTAATGCAGAGATTTTAATTCGGTTGGAGAATTTTTTGTTGGTCGGTAGGTGAATGCCGGGGACTGGGGGAGATTAATGACAGGAAAGGCGCAATTAGACTGGCAAGTTATTAAGTATGCGTGGCAAGAAAATTTTGTCACGACAAGGTTATTTTGCCGCGAAACGGGCCTAGATCGCAGCTATTTGCAAGACAAAATACGCGATGAAGGTTGGCGCTCACTTAGAAAATCTACGATTGTGGACATGCAGAAGCACCTTTCTGTTCTGGAATGGAGCGATCATGCCCGCCGAAACCCTGAAAGGGTTGCCGATCTGCAGAATCGGATAAAAGATCGCGAAGTGCTTAAGGCCATGTGGCTTGACTTGGTGAAAAAGACGGTAGCCGATGCACGATTTAGACGAACGCGTCGCCGAGCTTAAGCGCAAAGTCGCCGGGCTACAGGATGCGCTCGCGCCGCTAGCGGCGGAGACTCAGAAAGCTCGGTCCGACAACCGATCCGATGTGGATAAGTAATCGGGCGGATTCCCGGGGTGAAAGGGCGGTCTGGAAGTGGTATGTGCCGCGAAAACATCGATTTCGATGGGGTAACGCCGCCGTGGATGCCCGGTCGTAAGCGCTTGTTTTGGCCGAGCTTGACCCGATCATACGACCCAAGGCAGTCCGCTAGGCCGCGTGAGCGGGCCCCTCAGTCAACAGGCGGCGAGCCTCGCGCGATCGTGCGGCGCCGAGAAGTCGAGCGCGGGGCCCAGCGGCAGAATGCCCCTCGGGTTGAGGTGGCGCATGCCGCCGTAATAACCGAGCTTGATCTTATCGAAGTCGACGGTCGCAGCCACCCCTGGCATCTGGTAGATCTCGCGGGTGTAGTTCGATAGATTGTGGTAGTCGGCGAGGCGGCACAAATTACACTTAAACAGCACGTAATAGACCGTATCGAAGCGCACTAGTGTCGGGAATAGCCGCAGATCGGCTTCGGTGAAACGGTCGCCGACGAGCCAGCGTTGGCGGGAGAGACGCGTTTCCAATTCGTCGAGCGCGGCGAACAGATTGCGGAAGGCCTGCTCGTAAGCCTCTTGGCTCTTGGCCAGTCCGGCGCGATAGACCCCGTTATTGACGTTGTCGTAGACGAAGCGATTGATCTCGTCGATCTCGATGCGCAAGGAGGTTGGGTAGAGGTCGAGGGTCGAGTCGCCGAACTCGTCGAATTCGGTGTTCAGCATGCGGATGATCTCGGACGACTCATTGTTGACGATCGTCTTCGTCTTGCGGTCCCACAACACCGGCACCGTGGCGCGCCCGGTATAATCGGGCCGGGCGGCGGTATAGACTTGGTGGACATGGAAGACGCCGTTCTTCGGCGTGAGATCGTCAAAGCCGCGCGAATAGGCCCAGCCCTCGTCCTTCGGCAGATCGGACTCGAGCAGCAGGACCGCACCATCGAGGCGCTTCAACGCACGCATCAGGACGGTGCGGTGCGCCCACGGGCAGGACGGCGCGGTGATGAGTTGGTACCGGCCACGCTCAGCCTTGAACCCGGAGCTGCCATTGCGGCTCACACGGTCGCGGAAGCTCGAGTTCGGACGTAGGAAAGCGCCGCCGCGGTCCGAGGGGAGTGGATCGTCATCGAACCAGGTTCCGTTGACCACCATGCCCATCGCCCACCTCGAACTTAGCCGTGCTGCGCAGCATACTGGGGTCAGGGAGAAGGGGGATGGCAAGAGGGTGCGTTCATCCGCATAAGTTGGGTGGCTCGGCCCCCGTCACCATCAGTGGAATTTTCATCGCGGTTGTTCCTGAGCTTTTCGCTGGTTAGCGTGCGGGCTCAATTGCACCAGCGTCAATGGTCAAGAGGCCGGGGCGAAGGCTGCACTGAAAGACGGGCCGGCGGCAGACTATCCATAGTCGTCACAGCAGGTTTCGGGCTCCTGGCTGTTCTGCCCGGCAATGGTCGTCGAACTTGACGGACATCGCGACGTCGTTTTTGTCGTAGCCTACGGGTCTCCGGACGTTTCGACGAGCGCCTCCGGCCCGTAACCGGCGGCCCGCCGTCCGCCGGTTTACGTGCGGTCAAATGTTTTGTCCGCTAGCATTGGGAGGCCTGCCATGACGCCGCGCCGCTACGGTCCCCTGGCCTATGTCCCGATCAACCGCCGTCCGCCTCTGACCTGGCCCGATGACGCCAGGGTGGCGCTGTGGGTCAACCCGAATGTCGAGTTCTTTAGCCTCGACGACGTTATGCCGAGCAACCTCAACGACCGAGTACCGCGCGACCAGGCCAAGATCCCCAACGTGCGCAATTGGGCGGTGCGTGATTACGGCAACCGCGTCGGCATCTGGCGGCTGATGGAGGTATTGAGCCGCTACGGCATCCGCGCCAGCGCCGCGCTGAATAGCGAGGTGTGCGACCATCACCCGGAAATTATCGAGGAGGGCGGCAAGCTCGGCTGGGAATGGATCGGCCACAACCAAACTAATGCGTTGCGCCTGACCGAGATGGACCCGGCGGCGGAGCGCGCGGCCATACGGGCCACGATCGATCGCATCGAGGCGGCTTCTGGCACGCGCCCGGTCGGCTGGCTCGGCGCCGGTCTGGCGGAGACCTGGAACACCCTCGATTATCTCGCGGAAGCCGGCATCCGCTATGTCTGCGACTGGGTCAACGACGACCAGCCCTACCTGTTCGAGATTGGTTCGCCGCCGCTGGTGTCACTGCCGTATTCGGTACAGACCAACGACGTTCCGGCCTATTTCGAGATGAAGGTGTCGGTGCCCGAATTCGAGGCGATGCTGAAACGCCAGTTCGACACGCTGTATCGCGAGGGCGAAACCGTGCCCCGCGTCATGGCAATCGCGGTGCATCCGTTCGTGACCGGCCAGCCACATCGCATCGGCGCGCTCGACGCGGCGCTCGAGTACATTTGCTCGCATGAAGGCGTGTGGCGCGCCACCGGCTGGGAAATCGTGCAGCATTTTCTGGCACAGCAGAAGTAGTTCGCCCCGCGCCGCCAAGAGACTGGCAAAATCTGAGGGGACCACAGACGTCCGTTCAAGCTGTCAAAGGTCGTCGTCGGGCGAACTCGATCAGTGAAACGTGCGCCCGCCATCGACCGGCAGCGCGATCCCGGTCATGAACGAGGATTCATCCGACGTTAGAAACAGGATTGCCGCCGCCAGCTCTTCCGGCTGGGCGTGCCGGCCCAGTGCGTACCGGGCGGTGATGGCGGGGTTGGGATCACCGGCTGCGGTGCGGATATAGCTGGCGGTCATGGCGGTCTCGACCGCTCCGGGACAGACCGAGTTCACGCGGATGTTCGGCGCCAGCTCCATCGCCACCGATTTGGTAAGCGCGACGACGCCGCCCTTGGAGGCGACATAGGCGACGCTGCCCGGCCCGGTAGGCATCAGCCCTACGCCGGAGGCGATGTTCACGATCGTGCCTTTCCCCTCCTTCTGGATCAGCGGCGCCGCGGCCTGGATCACCAGGAAGGTGCCGGTCAGGTTCACCGCAATGGTTCTAGAAAAGACTTCGGGCGTCGTGTCGGCGATGCCAGTATCGGCGAGAATACCGGCGGCATTAACGATGCCGTCCAGTCCGCCCATCGCCTCCCCCGCTTTGTCGACCGCCGCGCTCACCGATGCCGGATCGGACACATCGCAGCTGATCGCGAAAGCACCGATCTCATCTGCGATGGCCTTCGCCGCGTTATCGGACCGGTCGAGGATCGCGACCGCCGCGCCTTCCTGTCGGAATAACCGGGCGGTGGCGCGCCCGATACCCGATGCACCCCCGGTAATGATGATCCGCCGCCCCGCCAGCCGTGCCATTGATCTTGCCCCATCTGTTCTTGTGTGGGTGTCTTCCAAGGGAACGACCGATCGGGCCGCCGTGACTCACCTTATCTGGCAAACGTCTCGGGGCGAATAGGGTCATCCGAGCGAAGAGCTTCACTCATAATGCAAGAAACTTGACCTCGCCGCGGTCGTCCGATGCCCTGCGCAGAGGTGCTACAGTCGGCGATACCGGTTCCGATCGGAGACTGATCATGAGCGACATCCCGCGTTGGCACATCGTCGGCGAGTGGTTCGACAACTGCAGCTGCGCGGTTCCGTGCCCGTGCACCTTCGCTCAAGCGCCCGATAACGGGTTTTGTGAGTCAGTGCTGTTTTGGCATGTCGACGAGGGCCATTTCGGCGACGTCAAGCTCGACAATCTAAGCTTTGTGCGGGTGGGTCGCTGGGAGGGCGATCTTTGGGCGCGGCAGGCTACGGGCGTTGGCGGCATGTATATCGACGATCATGCAAATGATGCGCAGATCGAGGCGCTGCCGACCATCATCGGTGGTCGGGCCGGCGGCTTCCCGGGCTGGGTCAACGAGTGCTTCGCCGGCGGGCGGCAGAGCCGCGGTGTCGAGCGCGCAAAGATCACCTACGAGATCGCGCCCGATCTCGGGCATTGGGGCGTCGAGATCATCGGCAAGGTCAAGGCCTGGGCGAAGGCGATCAGCGGCCCCACCAGTCCGCCGGGGAAGTACCCGCAACTCATTAATGCGCCCGGCAGCGAGACGGGTCCAGGGCCGCAGCTCGTGACCTGGGGCAAGGCATCGATCCTCTCGGTCGACGCGCATGGCTTCAAATTCGACTACACGCTCAATTCGGCCAAGCACATCCCATTCGACTGGGAAGGGCCCTGACGAGCCTATCCGGCGCGATGACTGCCTCGGACGACACGCTCCTCGAAGCGGTCTTACGGCGCGACCGCCAGACGGTTGTCGCCGCCCTCGGCGCAGTCATTGCGCTGTCGTGGATCTGGATCCTGCTCGGCGCCGGTACCGGCATGTCGGCGATCGAGATGATCCTCGGGGCGGATCCGAACGGCATGGCGCGCGTGATGGCGCCGGCGGAATGGACGGCCGGTTATGCGGGCATCATGTTCACGATGTGGTGGGTGATGATGGCCGCGATGATGCTCCCTAGCGCGGCCCCCATCCTGCTGCTCTTCGCCCGGATCAACCGCAAGGAAAGGTCCGCTGGGCGGCCCTTTATCCCGACCGGGGTTTTCGCGGCGGGTTACCTGGCCGCTTGGGGCGGGTTCAGTGCGCTGGCGACCGGGGCGCAATGGTCACTGGAGCGGCTTGGCCTGCTGTCGCCGATGATGGCGACCACCAGCTATTGGCTTGGCGGTGCGATCCTGCTCGCGGCGGGCATATGGCAGTTGACCCCCATTAAAGGTATCTGCCTGCGGCATTGCCGCTCGCCGATGGGCTTTCTGGTGCAGAGCTGGCGGCCGGGCAGCGCCGGCGCGTTCCGGATGGGCTTGGAGCATGGGAGCTTTTGCCTCGGCTGCTGCTGGTTTCTGATGGGCTTGCTGTTTTTTGGCGGCATCATGAACCTGTTCTGGATTATCGGACTGGCCGCGTTCGTTCTGCTGGAGAAGACCACGCCGATGGGTTCATGGATTGGGCGGTTTGTCGGGATCGGCGTTGCTGCCTGGGGCGTGTTACTGGTTGTCACCACGACGCTGACGATCGCCGGCCCTAACGAGTACCGTTTCGAGATTGTTGGCGCTCCGACGGGGGTGCCCGGCACGACCATGGTCGCGGTCCGTCTTCTGCGCTCATCGGACAACAAGCCAGTCGAGGGCATCACAATCGTCGAGGACAAGACCGATATGGGCCCCGCCGGAATGGCCGATATGTCTGGCAAGGTGACACCAGCCACATCGGATTGGCCGGGCATCTATCGATTTTCGATCGAAACCGGAATGGCCGGCAAATGGGAGCTGGTGTTGACCGCCAAAGTGCCGGGCGAAACCACCCCGGTCACCGGCAAGGTAATCTACGACGCCAAGTGAGCCATCCCGGAGGGCGGTAGCCTAGGCGGCCCAGGCGAACGGTGCGTAGTGTCCGTTATTCCCTTGGCCGACCATGTTCAGGTCGAGGCCGAAACCCGTCACACGTGTTTCCTTCGCTCGGGCGAGCGCTAAGCGGCGGTTGGCCGGATGCGCCGTATTGTCGATATAGAGCGGGTCGCCGCCGCGGTTGCGGGAGGCGACACCCTCGATCTCGAACGCCAGGATATCGGGGATCGCGGCTGAGCGCTTCAGCCCCTCGATGTGAACCTCGATCAGCTTGAATTCGACCCCACGGAAGTCGCTGACCAGGTTCTGACGGATGAGAGCCGGGGTCCCGCCGGCATCGCCTCCGACAATGGCGGCAAGGGCGGCGCGCTGGTGGTCGTCGGCGCTGTCGTCGACCACTCCGGCGAAAACCCAGTTGCCGTCGGCCATCACCCGGCCCGAGCGGATCACCAGCGCGAATTTAAGCCCGTCGAGCCTGATCTCGCCGGAATGGCCTTCGTCGATGCGGAATACCATGACGGCGGTGCAATGGTTGTGCGTCGCCGCTTCCTGCGGGTTCGTATAAATGCAGGGACACAGATAATCGCAGTTGCAGCTCTCCATGTACTCGCCGCGCAGCGACCATTTCGTTTCCGGCATGACGATCTCCTACCGCGATGTCCGCAATGCCTGAAAAGCCCGCCGGCAGGAATTGCAGCTCGTTGCGCCGGCAATCGGTCGAGAAGAGCTAAGCAAAACGCACCTCGCGACCGGTATCGGATGCTTCTTTGATACCGTCGACGAGGTGATGCAGCTCGACCGCCGTATCAAAATCGGGCTGCTGACCGCTGCCGTCGCGGATCGCTCGCGCGAACAGCGTGTACATCTGGCCGACATTGAGCGCTTCGCCCGCCGGCGTACCGGACGAGACAACCGTAAACCGCTCCGGCACGGCAATGTGTGCCAACTTGTCGCCCTTCTGCGCGCCATGCAGCGTGACCTCGCTCAATTGCGGCGAGTCCTCGCCAGCCACGACCAGCGTGCCGTCGCGGCCGTAAATCTCCATCCGATAGCCGTTGCCGGCATAAGGGATCGCCGCGATACTGGGCCGAAGCCACCGCCGTGCTGGAGCCGGCCGGAGGTCAGGATGTTGTCGGGCGAGGTGACGTCAAGCCAGGTATTTGTCCCGGTGTTGGCGCATCCCGAGGCCGGCGGCGACGGCCGCGACCTGACGCGTGTGATTGGATTGGATATTGCCGATCGAGACCAGGGTGTCGCAGCCCTGGGCGACGGCGTCGGCGGCAAGCCACTCCAGCTTGCGCACCTTGTTGCCGCCAAAGGCCAGGCCAGAGGAGACGTCGTCGCGTTTGGCCCAGACCTCGACGCCGAGTTCTTTGGACAATCGGGGCAGGGGATGGATGGGCGACGGCCAAAAGCCGAGGTTGACGCGGGAGAAGCGGGACTCGAGGTTGAGGGCCATCAGTGAAATTCACTTTGCCGCGAAGCGCTGCGCCGCGGTCCAATCGCCCAGCCGAAAACCTTCGTAGCCATTGGCCGCGACCTCGTCGCATTTCTTCTTGTAGGCGGTGACGCCGCCGACATACGGCATGAACACACGGGGCTTGCCGGGGATATTGGCGCCGACATACCACGAGTTGGCCAAGGGATAGAGGGTACGGTCGGCCACTGCGTTATTGTGCTGCACCCAGGCATCCTCGGCGTCCTGCTCGGCCTCGATGCGGGTCAGCGCGCGATCGCGCAAATGCCGGATGCAGTTGGCGATCCAATCGACGTGTTGCTCGCAGGCGAGGATCATCTGGGCTTTGACGCCGGGGCTCTGCGGGCCGGTGATCATGAACAGGTTCGGGAACCCGGCTATCATGATCCCGAGATAGGTGCGTGGACCATCTTCCCACTTCGCCTGGATCGACAGTCCCGCATCCGTGCGGATGTCGATTTCCTTCATCGCGCCCGTCATCGCGTCAAAGCCGGTGGCAAAGACGATCGCGTCGAGCGCGTAGTCGGCATCCTCGGTGCACAAGCCGGTCGATGTGATCTCCCGGATCGGTTTGCTTCGAAGATCGACCAAGGTGACGTTGTCGCGGTTGTAGGTCTCGTAATAATCGGTATCGAGAATGAGCCGCTTGGTGCCGATGGGGTGATCGTTGGGGCACAGCAACTCGGCCGTCTTGGGGTCCTTGACCGTGGCGCGGATTTTATCGCGCACGAATTCCGACGCGGTGTCGTTCGACTGCTTGTTGAGCAGCAGATCGGTATACGAGTAGAGAAAGCTGATGCTGCCGCCCTCGGCCCATTTCGCCTCGTAGGCGCGCACCCGCTCTTCTTCGCTCGCCTCGAGCGCCGACTTCACCGGCGGCGGGTGCCCGGCGATCCCAAACGGCGTGTCGTAGGCGGCGCGCCGGCGCGCTGGATACTCGGCCTTATGGGCGTTTTCCTTGTCGGGAGGCATCGGCACGTTGCGCGCCGGCAGACTGAAATTGGCCGTCCGCTGAAAGACATAAAGATGCTTCGCCTGCCTTGCGATGATGGGGATCGACTGGACGCCGGACGAACCGGTGCCGATGATACCCACGCGCAGACCGGTGAAATCGACGCCTTCATGCGGCCAGCGGCCGGTGTGGTACCACTTGCCCTTGAAGCTATCCAAGCCGGGGATGTTCGGCTTGCGCGGCGTCGAAAGATTGCCCGTTGCCATGATGCAATAGCGCGCGGTGACGGTATCGCCTTTGTCCGTCTTTACGGTCCACGCGTTCGTGTTTCCGTCGAAGATGGCCTGCTTGACCCGGGTGTTGAATTCGATGTCGCGCCGCAGGTCGAAGCGATCGGCTACATGGTTGATGTAGCGCAGGATCTCGGGCTGGGTGCCGTAGCGCTCGGGCCAATGCCACTCTTGCTGCAACTCGTCGGAGAAGGAATAGGAGTACTCCAGGCTTTCGACGTCGCAGCGGCATCCCGGATACCGGTTCCAATACCAGGTGCCGCCGACCCCGTCACCGGCCTCGAATGCATGCACCTTCAGGCCGAGCTTGCGGAGGCGATGAATTGCGTAGAGGCCGCCGACTCCGGCGCCTACGATGACCGCGTCGTATCTTGATGCCGGCATTGCAAATCCCCGATTGAGTTGCTTACTCGGCTGCCTCTTTTACCCTGGCCGGCGCCTGTGCCTTGAGCGCCGGCAATACCTCTTTGGCGAAGAGCTTTAGCCCGCGCTCGCAGACTTCGTAGGGCGTGCCGCCAAAGCGGAAGGCGACGTTGAGCTCGAAATCGCCGAGCAGCTCGCGGCGCTTTTCGAGCCCGCGCAGGATCTTGTCGGGCGTACCCCAGCTCGCGGCCTGCATGAACCCGGCGACCGCGCCTTCGAGGCCGGCCTTGCGGGCGATCTCCGCCTTCTGCTGATAGGCGTCGTAACCCTTCACCGTCTTGAAGTGCTCGCCGAGGAATTCGTAGTGGTAGAAATTGCTCTCGACGAATTTGCCCTGGTATTGGCGCGCCTCGTCCTCGCAGGCCGCGAGATTGGGCCCGCAGACGACGAACTCGGTCAGCATGACGCAAGGCTGTTCGGTACCGTGGATCTCCCGGTGCAACTCGCGCCCGCGCTCGATGACCGGCAGCCGCATCTCCCACGGCCGGTCGGCGAACATCACCATATGCGCGCCGAGCTTGGCCGCCGAGACGACGGAATCTTCGCTCGACGCGACGGCGTAAATACGCCCGTCCAACGAATGCTGTGGCCGCGGTCGGATCTCGATCCGCGGCTGCTTGTAGAATTTGCCCTCGCCTTCGATGAACCCCGTCTTGAGCGCATTGACGATCATCGGCGCCGCCTCATCGAAGCGCTCTCGCGATTCGTCCATGCTCATCCGGAACGCGGCGAACTCGCGCCGCGCCAGGCCGCGACCAAGCCCGAGGCGCAGCCGGCCCTTGCTCAATAGATCGAGCACCGCCGCTTGTTCCGCGACCCGCAGTGGGTCGTGCCAGGGAACGATCACGGCAGCGGTGCCCAGGTCGATGCCGGGGCACGCGGCCGTGAGATAGGACATCAGCTGCAGATTGTCGGGCACGAACGAATAGTCGTTGAAATGATGCTCCGCCGACCACAGGCAGTCGAAGCCGAGATCAGCGGCAAGCCGCGCCAGGCGGATTTCCTCGTCCCACACGCGCCCGTCGGGGCAGTTCTCCCAGCCGTAGCTGGCGAACACCATCATCATCCCAACGTCCATCGCACGCTCCTCCGTTCGTGATCGCCGAATTTATCTGCGTAGCGTCCGCGCCTAGGCCAGCGCCAGCGTGCGGTATCCGCCCGCCGCCAGCGCGTCGCAATGCTCGCGATAGGCGGGATGGCCGCCGCTGTAGCGCATGATGCGGGGCCGCTGCTTGCCCTCGATGTTGCGGTTGACCCCGGTCATCCACGAGCCGATTTCGTTCATCAGCTGTCCCTCGCCGAGCGCCAGGACGTGGTCGGTCCATTCCTGGACGCCGGCGGCCGTCGCTTCGATCCGCATCAGGCCGCGCTCGGTCGCGAAGCGGATCAATCCCGTGACCCACTCGACGCTGTATTCCGCGGTCCGCGTATAATTGCCGAGCCCGGCATGCGGACCCATTGCCATGAGCATGTTGGGGAAACCCTCGACCAGCACGCCCAGATAAGTCTGCGGCCCATCCTCCCACACACCCTTCAGCCTCACGCCGTCGACGCCGCGGATGTCGATCCGGTCGAACGCGCCGGTGATCGCGTCGAATCCAGTCGCGTAGATGATAATGTCGAATTCACGCTCGCGGTCGCTGGTCGCGATGCCGGCCGGGGTGATGCGCTCGATCGGGGTGTCGTTGATGTCGATGAGTTCGACATTGGGCTGGTTGTAGGCCTCGTAGTAGCGCGTTTCGAGCGGCACGCGGCGCATTCCCAGCCCGTGGTTCTTCGGGATCAGTTTGTCGGCGACCGCCGGGTCCTTGACGCGTTGGCGGATCTTCTTCGCGATGAACTCGGAGGCCAGCCGGTTCGCCTCGCGGTCGGTCAAAGTGTCGCTGAATTGTCCCATCCAGACGCCGAAACCCGGGGAATTGTAGAGCCTTTCCCAGAAGGCCTGCCGTTCCTCGGGAGAGGTTTCGAGGGTCTTGCGCGGGTCCGGGGCGTGGATATAGCAACCTGGTGAGGTCTTGCAGAGCGCGAAGATCTCGTCGTAGCGCGACCGGATATCGTCCATCTCCGCCTGGGAAATCTTGCCGTTGTGCAGCGGGGCGCACCAATTGGGCGTGCGCTGGAAGACTGTGAGGTGACCGACAGTCTTTGCGATCTCCTGGATCGTCTGCACGGCGGTCGCGCCGGTGCCGACGATCCCGACGCGCTTGCCACTGAAATCCACGCCTTCCTTGGGCCAGCGATGCGTGTGGCAGGACTGTCCCTTGAAGGAGCTGATGCCCGGGATATCGGGCATCGTCGGTGCCGAGAGGATGCCGATTGCGGTGATCACAAAGCGCGCTGAATAGTGCCGCCCGTCCTCCAACGTCAGCTCCCAGCTGCATGTCGGCTCGCGGTATCGCGCAGCGGCGACCCGGCTGTTGAACTGAATGTCGCGACGCAGCTCGAATTTGTCGGCGACATAGTTGAGGTAGCGCTCGGTTTCCGGCTGTGCCGCGAAATGCTCCTGCCAATTCCACTCGTCGAGCAGTTCCTTGGAGAAGGAGTAGCCATAGGTCCAGCTCTCGGAATCGAAGCGCGCGCCGGGATAGCGGTTCCAGTACCAGGTACCCCCGACGCCGCTGCCGGCCTCGAAGACGCACACCTGCAGCCCCAGTTCGCGCAGCTTGTAGAGCTGGTAAAGGCCGGCAACGCCGGCGCCGATGACGATCGCGTCGAAATCGAGGTTCGTTTTCGTTCGAACTCCAGAACGGGCCGCGTCTGCAACCATGCTCTCCTCCAAATCCGGCAGCGGGCCGGTCAGAACGTCGCGATCACCCAAGCCGCAGCAATGGCAAACTGTCCGAGAGCCGCGCTGCGACCGCCTGCATCGCGCGGCTCAGCGTATTCACCGCGTCATCAGTAAGATCGTGAAAATGCCCCGCCGCGGTGAGGATCAGCAGCAGCTCCCAGGACGGTGACAGAACCGGTACCGAAACCAGTGTGACGCCGCGAAACATCGTGCCGCGATCGACGGCGAACCCTGATTGCCGCGTTTTCTCGGCCCTCGCCAGAAAATCGGAAAAGGAGGGCTTGTCGTACCAGTCAACTTGAGCGAACAGCTCCTCGAGTTCCGGCTCGCCGGCGGTGCCGAAGGCGGCGATGACGATCCCCGACGATCCTGCGGGGCTCGGATATTGCCGCCCGACCGTGACGTGCGGATCCGGGCGCAGCGCAACGCCGACCCAATCGAGCAGCAGGATCGAGGAGGGTCCCAACACTTTGGAGAGGTAGACCGACACGCCATGCGCGTCGGAGAGGGCGTGCATCAGCGGACGGGCGATGTCGATGAAGCCGCTGCGTCGCAATGCACCATATGCGAGCTCGAGAATGTGCAAGCTCACCGCATAGGTGCGGGTGGCCTCGTCGTAACCGACGAAGCCCTCGGACTGCAGCGTCCTCAAGATGTTGTAAGCGGTCCCGCGATGCAGCCCGGCGGCACGCGCGACCTCGCTTGCATTCAGCGGACGCTCGGACGCATGCAGGGACCGCAAGACATTCGCAGCGGCGGCGACCGCACCCACCGGCTTTCCCAGCGGGCCAATCCGCGCGACCGTGGACACGCGAGCGGGTCCAGCCGGCCGCGACTGTTTCTCATTCAGTGCAGCGACGCGCGAGGGCACAGCTTCTCGGTTCCGTTCAGATTGACGCTACCGTCGACCAATCGCGACGACACGTTACACGCCATATCCTATCGCTTCAATCGGAAACGATTGTCTTCTATAAAGAACGTTCCGCACCTGTCTGCGACATCGCGCCGCCCGGCCTTGATTGTAGCCCATCGTCTGGTCACGTTCGCGGTCGGCCGTGGTGCGGAGGTTGGCGCTGCCGAACCCGCCGCCGCCGGGGGTGCCGATGCCGAGAGAATATTCGCTCATGTGCTGAGTATTTTTTGGGGTCTTGGGCTACGTCGGTCCGTTGTCAAACAATCCATAACATTTCCCCGCACGGCACGCGCAAACGATGGAATGCAGACGTAACCGCAGCCGCCTTCAAACTCCGGGGAGCGTGCAACATCGTCGGATCAGTGTGATATCCGGTCGCCGCCATTCGGGCGGCAAGCACTGAGCGTCAAGCCCACAGCGCGGTATCACGGGAGAGCGGTAGATGGATCTCAAACTCGCGGGCAAGATCGCGCTCATCACGGGTTCGAGCCGTGGGATCGGTTTTGCCGCTGCAAGTGCGTTTGCCGGCGAGGGCTGCCGGCTGATGCTCTCGGCGCGCTCGGCCGACCAGCTCGCCGCGGCGGAGCGAGAGCTGCGGACCGCCGGCGCGGAAGTCGCTGCTTGCGCAGCCGATGTAGGCGAGCCCCAGGGCGCGGCGGCGCTGATCGACGCCGCGGTCGCGGCCTACGGCGGTATCGACATTCTCGTTAACAATGTCGGCGGTGGGGGCGGTGGCGCGCGTATCGCCGACAGTACCGACGACGACTGGCGCGGCGCGCTGGAGCGCAACCTGATTCAGACGGTCCGGATGATGAGGTTGGCGCTGCCGCACATGAAGGGGCGGGCCGGTGCCGCGATCGTCAATATCGCCTCGATCTCGGGCTGGTCGCCGCAACTGGCGATGTCGGGGCAATACGGCGCGGCGAAGGCAGCGCTGATCTTTGATACCGAGCGCGGGGCGCTCGAATTCGTGCCGCACGGCGTCCGGGTCAACACCATCTCGCCGGGCTCGATCCTGGTCGACGGCAATGGCTGGGACCGCTATCGCCTTGCCAACCCGGACTTCTACGCCGATTACGTGCGCCACGGTTTTCCAATGGGCCGCCTGGGCACGGCCGCCGAAGTGGCCGACGTGATTGTTCTCGCCGCGTCACCGCGCGCCCATTGGATCAATGGCCGCAACATTCCGGTGGATGGGCTGGAGCAGCCGCACGCCCCGCTCGATCGTCGGCCGTTCTGATGCTGGCAAGGTTCAGTCGGTGACGTGCCAGTCGACCGGGGCCACCCGCCGTCGCGCCGACGTCATCGAGCATCAAAGACAGGCGTCTCAGAAAGCGATAAGCGTAAATAAAGACCAGTGGTTGACGCTGGGGGAGCGGCATGCGGAGATCACCGCGTCCGATCGTCGGCGAAAAGGACGTGTTACGAATGAAGGCCCTGGCGGGTATCCGCGTCGTCGATTTCAGCTGGGTGCGGGCGGGGCCGTGGGCGACCCGCTGGCTAGGCGCTTTCGGCGCGGAGGTCATCAAGATCGAGTGGCCGGAGAATGAGCGCGGCCGCCTGCCGAGCACGACGACGCCGCAGCATCTCGAGGTCAATCTGAACACCTCGGGCAATTTCAACGACACCAACGTCAACAAGAAGAGCCTCACCCTCAACGTGCGCAGCCCCAAGGGTCTGGAGATCGCAAAGAAACTGATCGCGGTCTCCGACATCGTGGTCGAGAATTTCAGCTCGCGCGTGCTCCGCAACTGGGGCCTCGGCTATGACGAGTTGCGCAAGATCAAGCCCGACATCGTCTACGTATCGATGTCGGGCTATGGCCATACCGGACCGCACCACCATTACACGACCTTTGGGCCGGTGGCGCAGGCGGTGGCGGGACTGACCTATCTTTCGGGCCTGCCCGACAAGCCGCCGGCCGGCTGGGGCTGGTCGTATATGGACGATACCGGGGGTATGTACGGCGCAATGTGCGCGCTGACCGGCCTTTACCACCGCAACAAGACCGGCCAAGGCCAGCACATCGACCTGTCCCAGATGGTGGCGAGCGTGCCACTCGTCGGACCGGCGCTATTGGACTTCACGGTGAACGGACGCGGCTCGCGGCGCCCGGGCTACCCACCCGGCAACCGCGCCCATTGGCCCGGGACGCCGCTCACCGCCAATCACCGCGGTGGCCCGACTGTGGCGCCGCACAATGCCTATCGCACCGATCCCGGCGGCTACAACGACTGGTGCGTCATCGTCTGCCAGTCCGACGAGGAATGGCGGCGGCTGGTGCAGGTCATGGGCTCGCCCGCCTGGGCAAGCAACGACAAATTCGCCACCGTTGCCGGCCGGCTGCAGCATCAGGAGGTGTTGGACGAGCAAATCGAGACTTGGACGAAGACACTCGGCAAATACGCCGTGACGGAACAATGCCAGGCTGCGGGCGTACGCGCGCTCCCGGTGCAAAGCGCCGAGGACCGTGTCGAGCATGACCCGCAGCTGCGCCAGCGCGAAATGTACCTTGAGATGGAGCACCCGGCGCTCGGCAGCCACAAGGTGCAGAACTCGCCATTCAAACTCTCCGAAACGCCCGCGACGAATTCCCTGCCCAGCCCAGTGATCGGCGAGCACACGCGGGAGATCGTCGAAGGATTGCTTGGGTTGCCGCACGAAGAGCTGCAGGCCGGGTTTACCGACGGAACTTTCTGGCCGACGCAGCGCCCCCGCTTCCCCTACCAGGAGGAGATGCTCCGGTGACCGACGCCGCATCGCTGCCGGGGCCGCTGACCGGCGTGCGCGTGCTGGAGTTGGCCGATGAGACCGGCCAGTTCTGCGGTAAGCTGCTCGGCGATCTCGGCGCCGACGTCGTCAAGATAGAGCCGCCGGGCGGTGAGCCGTGCCGCCGCATCGGACCGTTTTTGGACGATGTCCCACATCCGGAACGCAGCCTGTCGTTCTGGTACTACAACACGTCAAAGCGCGGCATCACGCTCGACATCGGCACCGCCGACGGATGCGACCTTTTCCGGCGTCTCGCGCCGACGGCGGATGTCATTCTGGAGACATTTAGGCCGGGTTATTTGGCATCGCTCGACTCCGATTACACGGCGCTGAGCCAGCAGAACCCGGGCCTGATCTTGTGTTCGTTGACCCCGTTCGGCCAGACCGGCCCGTGGCGTGATTACCTGTCGTCGGACCTGCTGCATATGGCGGCGGGAGGGGAGATGGCCTCGTCCGGGTATGATGAGGCAGATGTGCCGGACGCGCCGCCGATCGCCCCGGGCGGCGGCAATGCTTGGCATATGGGCTGCCACTTCGCCTACATGGCGATCATGGCGGCGCTCGTACATCGCACGGTCTCGACGCGCGGGCAATATATCGACGCCTCGATCCATGAAGCCTGCGCGCTGACCACGGAAGCGGCGATCGCCAATTATGTCTACCGAGGCGAGGTGCTGGAGCGTCACACCGGACGACACCACGCCGCCGGCCCGAGCCCGCGCACCCAGTTCCGTGCCAGCGACGGGAATTACGTCTGCGCGCTGGTTGGTGGCCGGCTCAATCCCAGATACATGAAGGAATTGGCCGACCTGCTCGATACGAACGGCATGGCCGGCGATCTGCGCGACCCGAAATACCAGGATCAGGCGGTCATCACCGCCAACACCTCGCACATCATCGACGGTCTCGTCGCCGGCTTTATCGCCAGCCTGCCGGCGGAGGAGGTCTATCACCGCGCGCAGGAACGCGGTTTCACCTGGGGCGCGGTCCGCGCGCCCGAGCAGTTGCTCGACGACCCGCACCTGGCCGACCGCGGCTTCTGGAAGGGCGTCGGGCACGCGGAGCTCGGCCGCAGCTTTATCTATCCAGGCGAGGCGGCGATCTATACTGGCTCGCCTTGGAGCATTTCGCGGCGGGCGCCGCTGATCGGTGAGCACAACGTGGAGATATTTTGCGGCGAGGTGGGGCTGTCGTGCGGCGATCTGACGGTATTGACGGAAAATCGTGTGATCTGAATCAGCCGACAGACGAGGCCGTCAAGCCAGGGTATCGCCATCACGAGCGTACAGCCGCTCGCTCGGGCGTCCAGGCGATGATCAGCGGTGGATTAACGCCGGTGTCCAGTTGGCGGCGCGGCGTGCGAGGCGGTCTTCAGTCGTCTCGCCGTCGTGATCGGTCGGTGCCGGCTCGCGGGTGAACAGCGCCCGATCGTCGAGGCAAGTCGTGTTGATCACCGCGCGCATCCCCGACCCGCTGTCGCCGATCGCGCCAACATAGACGCCGCAGTTACGGCAGATAACGAACTCGGCCGTGCCGGTGCCGAAGCGGTAGAACTGTACCAGCGACCAGTCCTCGGCGCGGATATCGACGGCGCCCTGCGGGTCGCTCGCGGTGCGCGTGTTGTGCCTGCGGCAGAACGAGCAGCCGCAGGCGCGCAACCGCACCTCACCGGGCGGATGGGTCAGCCGCAGGCTCACCCGCAGATTGCTGCAATGACAGCCGCCGAGGTGGACCGCCATCAGGCGGCGGCTCGCCTTCGGAATGCGTCGAGGCTGCCGGCGTGGATCAGCTCGCCGGGGAGCTGATGACCGACGATCTCCTCGGCCATGCGTCCGACCTCGATCAGCGCGTCGAGGTCGACGCCGGTATCGATGCCCATCTCCTCGCAAAGCAGCACCAGCTCTTCGGTGCAGATATTGCCCGCCGCTTTCGGCTGGCCGGCGAACGGACAGCCGCCCAATCCGCCGACCGTAGAATCGAACTGTGTGACGCCCATCTTGAGCCCGGCATGCGCGTTGGCGACCGCCAGGCCGCGCGTGTCGTGCAAGTGAAGCGCGATCGGCGTATCCGGCCAGCGGCTGCGCACTTCGCCGAGGACGCGCTCGATCCGCATCGGCGTCGCCCAGCCCATCGTGTCGGCGAGCGAGAAATACTTGATATCGGCGCCGGCCTCCTCGGCGATCGCCAACCCATCCTCTAAGGTCGAGACCACCTGCGCCGGCGCGATGTCGCCCTGGTAGTTGCAGCCGAATGCGGCCATCACGCCGATGCGCGGGACCTCGACACCGTTTTCGAGGTGTAGCGCCGTCTGCTTTTTCATCGCCGCAACATTCTCGGCGTGGCTGCGATGCAGGTTCTTTTGCGTGAACCCTTCCGAAGCGGTCAGCGAGATCGAGCCGGTGATCGTCAGCTTGTTGCGGAACTTGAGCACGCGTTCGAGCCCGGCGGCGTTGAACCACAATCCCGTGTAATGAACGCCCTCCTTTGGCGTGAAGCCGGCGACGACATCCTCGGCGTCGGCCCAGCCCGGCACGATCTTCGGGCTAACAAAAGATGCGGCCTGGATGTGGTGCAGCCCGGTCTCGGCGAGCGCCTCGATCAGCTTGATCTTGTCGTTCGTGCTGATCGGACCCGGTTCGATCTGAAATCCCTCGCGCGGGCCTTCCTCGTGGATGTCGACATGCTTCGGGAGATCGGTCATCGGCTGCCTGCCTTGTTGGATGCTGTAACTTCGGTCCTAGGCTACGATGTTTCGCGGCACGTCCTTGAACGGCTTATCCGTGTCGCCGGTCCGCTCACGCGGCATCTTGAGGACGCGCTCGCTGATGATGTTGCGCTGGATCTCGTCCGTGCCGCCGGCGATCGAGCTGGCCGGCACCGATACCAGGATTTCCGCCAGCAGCCCGTTCATCGGGCCGTCGTCACCGGTCAACAGTGCATCCGGGCCCAGCAGCGAGGTATGCACGCGCGCCGCCGCCCGCGCGATGATGCTGGCCGCGAGCTTGCCCAGCGAGCCCTCAGGGCCCTGCGGCCGGCCCTCCTCCTGCGCCCTGCGGGCTCGACGGGCCGTCCATTCCGCTGCCTTCGACATCGCCAATACCTTGGCGATCTCCTGCCGTATCACCGGATCGTCGATCTTTCCGGTCGCCCGCGCTCGCTCCAGCAAGAGATCGATGCGGCCCACACGCTGCGGATACCACTTGTAGGGCTCCATCGTCGTGCGGATTTCCTCGCGCTCCTCGTCGTAGATGCGGCCGGGCTTGTCGGAGGCGACGGCCCAGCTGCGCAAGGCGTCGGCGCCACGGCGTTCGTGCATCAGCGTTGTCGTTGTTACCGCCCAACCATTGCCGACGTCGGAGACGAGCATCTCGGGCTCGACCTTGGCGTCGGTAAAGAAGACCTGGTTGAACGAGGCATAACCGTTCATCTGCCGTAACGGCTGCACGGTCACGCCGGGCTGCTTCATGTCGAGGATGAAATACGACAGGCCGCGGTGCTTGGGCTGGTCCCAGTCGGTGCGCGCCAGCAATAGCCCCCAATGCGCCTTGTGCGCGCTGGTGGTCCACACTTTCTGTCCGTTGACCACCCACTGGTTGCCGCGAAACTCCGCGCGCGTCACCGCGCCCGCTAGATCGGAGCCGCTTCCCGGCTCGCTGAATAGCTGGCACCAGATATCTTCGCCCGTCAGGATGCGCAGCAGGAACTTCTCCTTTTGCAGATCGGTGCCGTGCGCAAGAATGGTGGCGGCCGCGAGAGTGCGGATACCGACCTTGGCGACGCCGATGGCGCCGATGCGCTTGAATTCCTCCTCGACCACCGGCACGAGGCCGACGGGGAGGTCACGGCCGTACCAGCGCGATGGCCAATGCGGCACGCCCCACCCGGATTCAGCGAGTTTGAGACGCCAGTCCACCAGCCCATAATCCGGGCTCCAGTTCGCTTCGAGCCAAGTACGGGCCTCGGCGCGGACGGTGTCTTCGTTGATCTCGGTCATGTCGTTCGTCCTCACGCCGCCCAAGTCTGCAACATCAGCTCGCGGTGATAGCCTGCATCGCCGAGTAAGACCTCCGAGCTCTTGGCCCGCTTGAACCAGAGATGCGTGTCGTTGTCCCAGGTGAAGCCGATGCCGCCGTGGATCTGCACCGCGTGGATCGCGGTCTGCGTGTATGCATCGCTGGCGAGCGCCTTGGCGAGATGCGCGCTAGTCACCGCGTCGTTGTCGCCGTCGTCCAGCACTGCGGCGGCGTAATAGGCGGCCGACTTGGCCAGCTCCACTTCCAACAGCATGTCGGCGTGCTTGTGCTTCATCGACTGGAACGAGGCGATCGGGCGGCCGAACTGCATGCGCATCATCGCATAGGCGAGGGCATCCTCCCGTAGCCTGTCCGCTCCACCGACCATTTCATTAGCCAGGCAGACCGCGGCCTCGATCATTGTGCGGGCGAACGGCGCGGCGGCGACACCGGTTGTACCAAGCGGGGTCGCCGTCACGGCGTTGAATTCCAGTCGAGCGAATTTCCGCGTCGGGTCCATGGATTTCAAGCAGCGCCGAGTCAGTCTCGCCGCGTTGCCGTCAACGGTGAACAGCGACAGACCTTGCGGCGCACGCGCCAGCACAACGATGAAGTCGGCGGTGTGGCCATCAATCACATAGGTCTTGTGCCCGTTAAGCACGATCCCGGCGTCTGCGGCGGTCGCGGTCAGCGTGGTGCCCTCGGCGTCCCAGCGTCCGTTGTCCTCCACCCAGGCGAGGGTCGCAATTGTCTCGCCCGCGGCGATGCCGGGCAGCAGCGCCTGCTTCTCCGTCTCGGTACCGGCATTCAGGATGGCGCTGGCAGCGAGCACCGCCGTCGCAAAATACGGCGCGCAGAGCAGGACCCGCCCCATTTCCTCCAGCACGAGGCACTGTTCGCCGAAGCCGAAACCCTGACCGCCATAGGCTTCCGGGATGCGGATTGCGGTCAGACCGAGTTCAGCGTTGATCGCTCGCCAGCCATCGCGTTCGTAACCGTCATCCGTTTCCATCAAACGCCGCACTTCCTTGTCCGGCGACCTGTCCAACAGGAAGCGGCGGAGGCTGGACCGGAACTCTTCCTGCTCGCTTGAGAAACTGAATTTCACTGGGTGCTCTCCGTTAGCCAGCGGCGCTCAAGACGTTCTGTGCGTGATCAGAGGGGTGGATCGAAAGCTGTGATGGGCGCCGCGAGACCGTCGAAGCGCTCGATCTCGATGCAGGTAAGCTGTCCGGTACAGCCCTGGGCGAGCTGGGACGTGCCGGCATCGCGAGTTAGCACATTCGGGTTGCCGTGGACGCAGGTGGGCTGCTTCGCGGTCGGGTTGGCCGGGTCGTACCAAGCACCGGTCGCAAGCTGAACGACACCGGGACGCAACGCTTCGCTCAGCACTGCCCCGGCAAGACAGGCGCCTCGATCGTTGTAGAGCCGCACAATGTCGCCGTCGCGAATGCCGCGCGCAGCGGCGTCCTGAGGATGCAGGCGTACCGGCTCGCGGCCTTTGATCTTTGAGGCGAGGCTGCAGGCGCCGAAGTCCAATTGGCTGTGAAGCCGCGTGGCCGGCTGATTTGCGACGAGCTGCAGCGGAAAGCGCTCCGACATGGGTGAGCCTACCCCGTCAGTAGGCGCCAGCCAGGTCGGATGCCCCGGGCAGTCGGCGTATCCGAAGCCGGCGATTTTCGCGGAGGCAATCTCGATCTTTCCGCTCGGCGTCGGCAAGGGCGCGGCTTCTGGATCGCGACGGAACTGGCGGACAATGCCGCCATCCCAGATTTGCGTCGGAAGGGTTAGCTCTCCGTCTTCCCAGAATTGGGCAAAATCGGGCGCGTTGATGCCACGCTCCGCCAAGGCGTGACGCGTCGGTTCGTAGAGATGTTCGAGCCATTGACGGGCACTGCGGCCTTCGGTGAAGGCCTCTGCAAATCCGAGACGTTCGGCCAACCCCGCAAAAATATCGTAATCGTCGCGTGCCTCGCGATAGGGCACGACGGCGCGGTGCATCGCCACCATCAGCGGGTCGCCGGCGGTGGCGCCGATATCTTCACGCTCGAGGGTAACGGTCGCCGGCAGCACAATGTCGGCGTGACGCGCGGTCGCCGTCCAGGCTGAGTCGTGCACGATCACCGTATCCGGCCGGCAGAAGGCATCACGCAACCGGCCGAGGTCCTGGTGATGATGGAAAGGGTTCCCGCCGGCCCAATAGAGCAGCTTGATGTCCGGGTACGTATGCCGCCGCCCGTCGTAATCGAATTCCTCACCCGGGTGCAGCAACATGTCAGCGATGCGAGCGACCGGAATAAAGTCGGCAATGCTGTTGCGGCCGGTCGGCACCGAGAGCAATGGTACGGCGAGCGGAGGTTTGCCGGTGTTCGAGGTTGAGCCTAGCGCATAGGCAAAGCCGCCGCCCTTGAGCCCGATCTGGCCCAGCGCCGCAGCCAGCACCACGCCCATCCATAAGGGTTGCTCGCCGTGCTCGGCGCGCTGCAGGGATTGGGAGCAGGTGATCAGCGTGCGCTGGCCGACGCAAAGCCGTGCGAGCCCGACGATCTCATCGGCGGGCAGGCCGCAAATTGGCGCGGCCCACGGAGCATCCTTTGGCTGACCATCGCTGCGACCGAGGAGATACGCTTCGAAGAGGGGCCATCCGGCGCAGAACCGATCAAGAAAGGCGCCGTCGTGCAATCCCTGGCTGACCAGCGCATGCGCGAGTCCGAGCATCAGCGCGACGTCGGTGCCAGGGCGGATCGGATGCCAAACTGCCTCCGCCGAAGCCGGCAGGTCGTCGCGCAAGGGCCCGATCAGGTGGAATTCGCAACCGCGCTTCCGCGCCGCGTCTAGATTGGCGCGGGCGATGTGCTGGCTCGTACCACCGCCGCCAACATCATTGTTCTTCAGCGACATGCCGCCAAACGCAAGCACCACCGCGCTGTCGGACACCAACTCGGCCCAGCTGATATTGTTGCCGGCGACGGCTGCCTGCGGCCCGATGACATGCGGTAGGATCACTGCGGCCGCGCCAGAGCTGTAACTGTTCACCGAACGGACATAGCCGCCGGCGAGGTTCAAGAAACGGTGGATCTGGTGTTGCGCGTCGTGAAACCGCCCTGCGCTGGCCCAGCCGTAGGATCCGCCGAACACCGCAGTCGGCCCGTGCGTCGCGTAAATGCGGCGCAATTCTTCCCCTGCATGATCGAGAGCTTCGGGCCAGGACAGCGCCACAAACTGGTCGGCGCCGCGTCTGGTGTCCGGTCCGGGGCCGTTCTCGAGCCAGCCGCGCCGAGCCATCGGCCGAGCTATCCGCGCCTTGTGCGATACCGAGGCTGGGAGGTTGCCAAGCAGGCTCGAAGGATCGGAGTCGCGCGCATGCGGCGTCACTTCGATATCGCGATCCCGCGCTAACACCGAAAAGGCGCCCCAATGCGAGCTGTGTGGCAGGCCGTGAACGCGCGTCATGGATTTATGTGCCTTCGAGATCGTCGAGCTAAGGTCCCCTCTGCGTCTGTAGAGGTCAACTACTCAGCGAACTGGGAATGACACGAAACGGAACCATTTACTCGGCCGCGAGCGGCCAAACCAGCCCGGCGTGCAACCAATATCCACTGAACCCAGGGAAGCAATTCGGCTGTGACCAAATGGCGGCGTCCGCCTTCAGTTCGGGCGCCGACTACGGAGGCCCGTCGAGCACGGCGATGACCGGGGCGAAACGGTTCAGCGCCTGCTCGCCGGCGACGGTAAGTCCGTAGGTGCCACGACTGACGCGACCGAACCAGCCGTAGACGTTGCGTTGCAGGATCGGCGCGGCCGCCGCGACGCCAGACGCAACGCGCAGTTCGCCCAAGTGCATCGGTCCAGCCGCAGCGAGCGCACGGACGCAGCGCAGTGCGTCTTGGCGATAAGCAGTGACGATCGGTGTTCGGTTGCTCCCACCGACGTTCAAATCCCCCCGGCGCCGCCCGAATTCGCCGAGCAGCAGCGTCGATCGGCGCTTCGACTGGCGTGGTCGGTAGGGGACGGGGTCTTCGATGACCTCGACCGTACCGCGGCCAGAGATGACCATCAGGCCTAGCCCCAGGCGGCGGCACAATTTGCGCACCCGCTTCGCATCCGGCCGCACGCCTTGCGTCCGCGCCGTTGGCCGCGGAACCGCGAGATAGACCAGCGGGCTCAGCGCTAGACGGTCGACACCCTGCAGCAGCAACGACAGGGTGAAACGCAGTTTGAGCTCCACGATCACCGGCGCCTCATTGCCGCGGCAAGCGACCAGGTCACAGCCGCGCACCTCGCCGCGAACGACGTAACCCTGCCGCTCGAGGAATGCTTTGACCGGCAGGTAAAGCGTCACTTCGCCGCCCGCTGTCGAAGGCGAAAGCTGGTTTGTTCTGGGAACCGCCGTCATAGCGCGGGTGAGAACGCCCGATTTTACCGGCGCCGCCAAGGTTCTCGTTTCGAACCGCGCCGGCCATGTCGTCAGCACACAGCGGCTGTTTCCCTATGTGCTGCGCGGCCGAGGTGATTCGCCGGGCGGCAGAACAAAGCGCCCTAGCCGACGGCGCTGGTTCGCTCTGCGGGTACCGCTAGCCATTCGTTCAGCTTCGACCACCGCCGCCGCCCCGACACGTTACGCACGGCAATCGCGACGGCCTTTTTCTGGCCGACCAGCACCACCAGGCTCTTGCCTCGGGTCACGCCGGTATAGAGCAGGTTCCGCTGCAGCATTGCGTAATGCTGGGTCAAAACCGGGATCACGACTGCGGGGTATTCGGAGCCCTGGCTCTTGTGGATCGTCGCGGCATAGGCCGGCACCAGCGTGTCGAGTTCGCCGAAGCCGTACGTGACGGCGCGGCCGTCGAAACTGGCGGTGAGTTCGCCGGCGTCGGGATCAACGTCGTCGATGTAGCCGATGTCACCATTGTAGACGTCTTTGTCGTAGTCGTTCTCGATCTGCATGATCTTGTCGCCAGGGGCGAAGGTCCAGCCGAAGCGCTCGACCTTGCGATCGCCCGCGGGGTTCAGCGCCGCCTGGAGTTCGATATTCAGCGAGCGGGCTCCGACGCCACCGCGGTTCATCGGGCACAGCACCTGAATGTCACGGACGGGGTCGAGGCCGAAGCGCTGGGGAATGCGAGCCTTCACCAATTCGATGATCAGCGGCACGGCGGTCTCGGGATCGTCCGCCTGCACAAAATAGAAGTCGCTGTCGCCCTCGGGCCTGGAGAGGTCGGGGATGAAGCCCCGATTGATCTGGTGCGCACTGGTGATGATCCGACTGTGCGCGGCCTGGCGGAAGACCTCGGTCAGCCGCACGACCGGCACCGCGCCTGAAGCGATGACGTCAGCCAGGATCTGACCCGGGCCGACGGAGGGGAGCTGGTCAATGTCGCCGACGATCAGCAACGCGGCATCGTCGGGGACGGCCTTCATCAGCGCCTGCATCAGCATGACGTCGACCATCGAGGTCTCATCGACGACCAGCAGGTCGCACTCGAGCGGGTTGTCGCCGTTCCGTTTGAAGCCGCCTCCCTTTGGGTCCACCTCGAGCAGCCGATGGATGGTTTTGGCTTCGAACCCGGTGGCTTCGGTCATGCGCTTTGCGGCACGGCCCGTCGGGGCGCACAGCAACAAGCTCACGCCCTTGGCGGCGAGGATGCGCAAGATCGAGTTGACGATCGTCGTCTTACCCACCCCCGGTCCGCCGGTGATGACGAGTACCTTTGACAAGACGGCCAATCGGATCGCGGCGACCTGGCTTTCGGCCAACGACAAGCCGGTCTTCCGCTCGATCCACGGCAGCGCCTTCTCTGGGTCGATGTAGGGCCAGGGCAGTTTTCCGTTCGCCAAGCGCAGTATCCGCTCGGCAATGACCTGCTCGGCCCGATAGAGGCCGGCGAGGAAAATGCAGGCGGTTTCGCCGACCGTATCGGCGATGACCGTTCTCTCGGCCAGTTCGAGATCCAGCGCGGTCTGGATCAACTCACCGGAAACCTCAAGCAGCTCGACGGCCAATGGCGTCAGTTCCTCGACGGGCAACCCGCAGTGACCCTCATCCATCGCTTCGGTTAGCGCGTAGGAGATCCCGGCCCGCACACGGATCATCGCCGTTTTTTCGATGCCGAGCTTCATCGCGATATCGTCCGCGGTCTTGAAGCCGATGCCGCGGATGTCTCGGGCGAGACGGTAGGGATTCTCGGTCATCACCTGAACGGCATCTTCGCCGTAGGTCTTGAAGATGCGGACAGCGCGTGCGGTGCCTACGCCATGGCTGTGCAGGAAGACCATGATCTCCCGCACGATCTTCTGCTCGGCCCAGGCACCGGTGATCCGCTTGGCGCGCACCGGGCCAATACCGGTCACCTCGCGCAAGCGATCGGGCTCGGCCTCGATCACGTCGAACACCTTCTCGCCAAACGCCCTGACCATCTTCCGGGCGTAGACCGGGCCAATCCCGCGGATCATCCCGGAACCGAGGTATTTCTCGATGCCCTCGATGGAAGTCGGCGCCGAGGTGCGCATGAAGCGCGACTTGAACTGCTGGCCATGGGTGCGGTCGTTGACCCATTCGCCCGATGCCGTGACCCACTCGCCGGCGGCGATCACCGCGGCGTGGCCAACGACGGTGATCAAGTCGCGATGGCCGCGCGCCTTGATGCGCAGAACGCAGAAACCGCTCTCCTCGTTGTGGAAGGTGACACGCTCGACAAGGCCGGCCAGGACCTCCCGTGTCGATGAGTCCAGTTGGGCCTGTGGCGGGCTGCTCACGGGATGCCGCCCTCCGCTAGGCCCACATGCCGCGCAGCCGCGCCCCGATATCAATAGGGGCCATTGGCTGCGGCGCCAGCGTGTCAGCAGCAGCTTCGGGAGCTGTTGTGGCGCGCCTACTGAACAGCGGCAGGATGCCGTCGGGCAGGAACCGCGAGCGTGGGGCGATCGTGTGGCCGCTGCCGAAGCGATGCTGGTGGGTGCGGAAGAACCGCAGCGGCTGAACCAGATGCAGATGCTGTTTCGCACGGGTCATGGCGACATAGAGGAGACGGCGTTCTTCGTCGATCTGCGCCGGGTTGCCGGTGGCCATATCCGAGGGGATGCAGCCATCGACGAGGTTCAGCACGTAGACCGCGTCCCATTCTTGGCCCTTGGCAGAATGGATCGTCGACAGGATCAGATAGTCTTCGTCGAGTTCCGGGCGGCCGGCGTCGGCGCCGCTCGCATCAGGCGGGTCGAGTGTCACCTCGGAGAGAAAGCGTTCCCGGTTTGCGTAGCCCATGGCGATCTGTTCGAGCTGGTCGAGGTCTCCAGTGCGTGAGGGCGCATAATCGTAGAGCCGTTCGAGGTGCGGCTGATACCAGGATCGTATAAGGCCAATCTGCCCGGCCCAGGCGGTATTGGCATCGCGTAGACGCCGCAGCATGCGGCAGAAAGCCGGCCAGGACAGGGCTGCCGCATCGGGGGGTGCGAAACTGGCAAGTTCGGCCAGGTCGAACCCGTGCTCGCCGAGATGCGCCATCGCCTTCTTGGCGCTGGCCGGCCCGATCCCCGGCAGCAATTGCAGAACGCGGAAACCGGCGAGGGCGTCGCGCGGGTTTTCCGCCCAGCGCAGGATCGCCAGCAGGTCCTTGACGTGCGCCGCCTCGATGAATTTGAGCCCTCCATATTTGACGAAGGGGATGTTGCGGCCCGTCAGCTCGATCTCCAGCCTGCCGCTATGGTGCGAGGTGCGAAACAAGACGGCCTGGCGGCGCAAATCGATCCCGGCCTCGCGGTGCTCCAAAACCTGATCGGCGACATAGGCTGCCTGCGCCATCTCGTCCTCAACGGTCACCAGATAAGGCAGCTCGGCAGACGGTTTGAACGACGTCAGCGTCTTGGAAAAGCCTTCAGTAGCCTGGGCGATGACCTCGTTGGCGGCATCGAGGATTGGCTGGGTCGAACGATAGTTGTGTTCGAGCGAAATGACCGCTGCCCGCGGTGTGAACTGGTCGGGAAAGTCGAGGATGTTCCGCACCGTCGCGGCCCGAAAGGCATAGATCGACTGGGCGTCGTCGCCGACCACGGTGAGTCCCGCGCCATCGGGCGCCAGCGCGAGCAGGATCGCGGCTTGCAGCCTGTTGGTGTCCTGATACTCGTCAACCAGGATGTGGTCAAAATCCCCTCGCATCTCCGCGGCGATGCCCGGTATCCCGACGGCCTCGCGCCAATACAGCAGCAGATCGTCGTAATCGAGCACGCTGTCGCGCTGCTTGGCAGCGACATAGGCGGCAAAGAGGCGTTTCAGTTCGGCTTCCCACTCGTCGCACCACGGGTAGGATTGGGCCAGCGTCTCCTCTAGCGGACAGCCGGCATTGACAGTGTAGGAATAGATCGCCAGACACGTGCCCTTCTTTGGAAACCGCGAGCGGGTGCGGGCGAGACCAAGATCGCCGCGGACCAGGTCCATCAGATCGGCGCTGTCGGCACGATCGAGCACGGTGAACGCGGGATCCAGTGAGAGTGCCTGTGCATGCCTGCGCAAGAGCCGGTTGCCGATCGAATGAAATGTACCCGACCAGGGCAACAGCGCGGCCTCGGTACCACCGACTACTCGACCGCGTCGGTTCGCCGCCAAGATCTGCTGCGCACGGCGGGTCATCTCGAGCGCGGCCCGGCGGGTGAAGGTCAAGAGCAATAAGCGGCGCGGGTCAGCGCCTTCGAGGATCAACCGTGCCACTCGGTGGGCCAGGGTCTTGGTTTTACCGGTACCGGCCCCCGCAGCGATCAACAGCGGCGGCACCGGGCCTCCTTCCGCACCGATGCCAAAATCAACGGCACTTCGCTGCGCCGGGTTCAGCCCCTCGAGCAGCGCGTCTATGGCGGGCGCAGTGACAGCAGCGTTCCGTTTCTGTTCCACCGAAATCGGATACCATCGCTGGTCCGACCGCGCAATCCCACCGGATCTCGAAGGGCAAATGCGTCGTGGCCGGTTTCAACGACCGTGGATAAGACCGGCCGTCGACGCGAATCGTTGGATGCACCAAGCGATCCGCGGGATCCGTAGCTTGCAGTATGTCGAGGGCGCTATGATGAACTTCAGTCGATGAGGGAGGCGAGAGATGGAGCTTTACACC
>Ga0182024_10003649_pt1 | contig 36395 bp, 47 predicted proteins | sample P32metaG_FD_120480 | JGI IMG/M metagenome (GOLD analysis project Ga0182024, IMG submission 120480) | Permafrost microbial communities from Stordalen Mire, Sweden - P3-2 metaG (Illumina Assembly) | ecosystem: Environmental > Terrestrial > Soil > Wetlands > Permafrost | place: Sweden: Stordalen...
AAAAGTGTATTTTAAACTATGTATAATTTAACAAATGATCAATTAAATCAGAACCAATGGAAACACTATTCGCAGTTACATCAGGATAGCATTCTAGAGAAAATATTTAACCAGATAGGCACAACTAACGAGGTGGCAGTTGAGTTCGGTGCGAGAGACGGAGTTGATTTGAGCAATAGTTGTAACTTTAGATTAAACCATAACTGGAAGACATATTTATTTGACGGTAACGCTAAGGGGAATCTTGTTCATAAAGAACATTTAACCGCAGAGAATATCGAAGAGGTTTTTTCTCGTCATCGCGTCCCGAAAGAGTTTGATTACCTTAGTATAGATTTGGATAATTTCGACTGGTATGTACTTAAGGCTATTGTAAATTATAGTCCACGAGTGATTAGTGTAGAATATAACTCAAATATTCCTGTGCCTCTCTGTAAGGTTGTAGAGTATGACCCAAATTCACATTGGGATAATTTTTCTAATTTTTATGGAGGATCGCTCTCTGCATTTAAAAAACTAGGAAACCATAAGGGGTATCAACTTGTTGGTAAATGCGAGCAGTTAGATTTATTTTTCGTCAGGAATGACTTAATAGATCCACAATATATTCCTCCAACTGAATTGGAGTTATTGCCACAACCAATCACTTGTCACCAACCATATAATGGGAAAAGAATCTGGGTTGATGTATAAAAAATAGTTTATTTTTCCCATTTTTATATTCCTTGATATTGTATATCAATATATATAAAGACGGAGAAAAATATGACATTAGTTAAAAACTTAGTAGGAGAACGATTTAACAATCTTGTTGTCCAAGAAGATTTTATTAAGGATGGCATACGCTGGATAAAGTGTAAATGCGACTGTGGAAATTTTACTATAATTAGAGCACACAATAGAAAACAAGTATTATCATGTGGATGTTCATATAGAAATGATTTAACTAATCAAAGATTTGACAGTCTTATTGCAATAAAATATTTACGCACAACAGAACCACATCATAGGGTATATTGGCTTTGTCAATGTGATTGTGGAAAATTTATAGAAGTTACCAGTAAAAATCTTATTAGGAAATCTACAAAAAACTGTGGTGATAGAAATATCCACAAACATTATAAATATAAAGGGTATCAAGATATACCAGGTAGTCTTTTTCATAGAATGAAAGACGGTGCCAGAAAAAGAAATCATGAGTTTGACATAACCATAGAACAAATGTGGGAGTTATTTCTTAAACAAAATAAAAAATGTGCATTGTCCGGAAGAGATATAGACTTTGGTGATTTCAATATCATTACCCAATATCGAAAAACTACAGCTTCATTAGACAGGATAGATAGTAAGAAAGGATATACTATAGATAATGTGCAATGGGTGCATAGGGATATAAATATGATGAAGCACATTTACGATCAAGGTTACTTTATATCAACTTGTAGAGAAATAGTGTTAGTTGCAGATAGTAAAGGAATAAAATGCCAGTAACATCAGCGGTTTTTTCTAAGTATTTAACCCCATCAAAAAAGCTAGTCGAAACAGGCACGGCTTTTGGAGACGGGCTTATCCAAGCCATGGCGGCTGGATTTACAGAAGTTTATAGTATAGAAGTGTATAAACCCAACTTTGATTTTTCGTCTAAGCGTTTTGCTGACGATAAACGAGTCCATCTATACTTCGGTGCTAGTAACAATATTCTACTGAATATACTTAAAGAAGTTGGAGAACAATGTACACTTTGGCTTGATGGCCATTGGTCGGGTGCTGGAACTGGAAAAGATGGTGATTTGTGGAATCCAATATGGCAAGAACTGGGTGCAATCCAAAATTGCGGAGTTTCTGACCATACAATATTAATTGACGACCGCCGCCTTTTTTCTAGCGATCAATTCTGTTATATATCAGAGAAAGATATTAAAGACAAAATCCTCCAAATCAACCCCAAATATAAGTTTTCATATGAAGATGGGTTTTGTAAAGACGATATTCTTGTTGCAAAGGTAGAAGAATGATCAACGGAATTAATGATGAAGAAGTCCACAATCCTTTGACGGTTTTACGTGGCTTAAAATGGAATCGACAACTTACGGAAAAACTAACTCAGGTTTATATTGCTGAATATCTACAGTCTTTTGTCGAAAATAATCCAAAAACCCAAGATGAAATAGATAAGCAGTGTGAATGTTTAAATGAGTTAATTGAAAATGAAGTGGATGGGGTGGGGCAATTTCTAGGCGGTTTTCATAGCATTGGAGAACTAGTTGGCGAACTCTGTCGGTCAGTACGGGAAAAAACCCGGAACTCTATTGTGCCGAAAAAATTATTTATACCCAGTGGTTTGTATACTAAAGAGGTTGAAACCCCAGTTAGCATTGATGGGAAAAACCCAGAAGTTAGCATACTTGGGGTTAAATTAATTCAAACCACAATATTACTATCTGGTTATCAATGTATAGCATTATGTACCCCTAGGTTTAATTTTGCTGATCCTTCTGATTTATTATTCTTCGCTGAGTTAATATCATAATTTCACTATATGATATCACTCAATATGATAAATATGATTTAGACGTTGACATAATTAAAACATTTTTTATTATTGTTTGTATATAGTTGCATGGAGCAATTATGTTAAAACAATATGAAGAATTTATCGGTGCTAGGTTTGGCAAGTTAAAAGTGAATGATATTTTTAGGAATCATGAAAATAGAGCATGTGCAAATTGTACTTGCGATTGTGGTAATTTTCACACACTACTGATTGATAATCTTAAAAAGAGTAGTTCGACAATATCTTGTGGATGTATTCCTAAAACTGATTTGACAGGGCAAAGATTTGGTTGTTTAGTGGTTTTAAGGTATCTTAAATTAACCCCTAGACCATTTTACTTATGGTTATGCCAATGTGATTGTGGAAGAACAAGAGAGGTTCTTTCTTATAATCTAACATCATTATATACTAAAAACTGTGGAGATTTAAGTGTTCATCCTAGAAAAATAATCAAAAGTCGCGGTGACATTCAATCTAGCTATTTGTCCCAGATAAGGTGTAGTGCCAAAATAAGAAACTTAGAAGTTAATATAACATTAGAATATTTATGGGACATTTTTATTGCACAAAATAAACAATGTGCTTTATCTGGGATGGATATAGTTTTTGGTAATAAATCTAAAAGATATCCAGTAAAACAAACAGCTTCTTTAGATAGAATTGATAGCTCAAAAGGATATATTATAGGCAATGTTCAATGGGTTCATAGGGATATAAATTTTATGAAACAAGCATACGACCAAGAATATTTTATAGACTTGTGCCAAAAAATCGTAAACCATAAAAGAAAAATATCAATTATTCAATAACTTTCAAAACCAAAGGTGATATAAAATGGCTCAAAACTTTGTAACTCTTAATGTGGCTTCTGGGACGTGGAGTAATGTTATCCCAGATAAAAGGGCGACAATTAATACAGGTGGAAATCTTTATCAGCATAGGTCTTTAGTAGAAACTGAACTAGGAGAAGTGGATTTTTCGCCGGGAAGTGGAGTCATGGTGGTCGGGTCGGATCTGTGGATGGGACCAACAACTGGGCCTAGCGGATATTAAAATATATGAGCAAAAATACTTGGCCTAACGGCTATCGCCACGCACTTCACCAAAATGAACACGAATCTTGGAACGCATCGCACTATCCAGGAACTAAACAACTTTGTAGCAATTGCGAAGCACCAACTGGTAGATGCGAGGAAGACACAATGTATTCCCATAATGGAGAACCACTTTGTGAAGAATGTTATATAAACGAACGAAATGATGCTATATTGTTTAAATAAGGACTTATGGACGAAAAAAAATCCATTGATGGTCGTTTCGATGTCAGATCTAAAGAACAATTCACACTGGACATCAAAAGGGCCAGCCAAATAGAAGCGTTTATAGCAGTTAGGCTTGCGATCAAAGAACATGCGGTCAGTGGAATATGGTCAGAAATTACTGCCAATGGCTGTGACGCTAGCGGGAACTACATACCTAATCGCTCAAAAGTCACAACAGAACCAGATTTTAAGATAGGCGATAAATTCGTTGAAATAACTAATTCAAGAAGGGTTTGCCCAAGGGTTTTTCACGAAAAAGTCCATAAAGTAGATAAAATAATTCAAAATAATTACGATTTGGTGTTTGTCAATGGGTTTGAAGAACAAAAACAACCAAAGTTTATTAGGCTTAGTGGCGAAGACTTGAAGCCCTTCATAGATAGATCTATAACCAAGTACGGAAAAACCCCTACTCCTATTGGTAGGAATCAATGGAGGGCACTTCCATCACTACGATTCGATGTATATTGGTTCAAAGATTTATTTCAAATACTTCCTGTATTATCTGTGGATCTATTAAAAGTTGTCCCTCAGCAGTATAAAGATATTTTGGCTTTAACGGGTTAAAATCAACAAAACCGAGGTTTGTATGGCAAAACGCAAAAGTTTTAGTCATGTTTTCAACGGTGTTAAGTATAAAATTAAATTTGTTAGTCCAGAAGAACTGGAAAAGCATTTTAAAGGTTGCGATGGCTTGTGTGAGGAACCAAAAACCCCTAACCCGAAAATTTATCTTAATAATAGCGTAGATCCAATGAGAGCAATCCAAATCCTAGTCCATGAGCTAACCCACAGCGAACTCTTCTATACGCTCAGTGAAAAAACAGTCACTAGAATAGGCGAAGAAATAGGGTCATGTTTATGGAAATTAGGTTACAGGAAAGTAGAACCAGAGGAATAAAATGAGTATTTGGGATGAACCTTTGAATAGATGGTATAGATGCGGAACGATGGAATGCCAAGCGGAAATTGTCTGCAAGGAAAAACCCACCGATATTTTTAGATTAGACTGCCCTTTCTGTCACAACCCCACTTTACTTCTGCACCATGCAAACTGTAGTGTTACTACATTAGTAGGACTTACTACACCAAAAACTTGGGGTGCTATTAGCGAACAGAACCATAAAAGACATAAGAATGAAGAACCGACTGAACCAGTAAAGAAAAAACCAGATTATTGGTGGCGAAAACCTGGACAAAAAGAAGTAGATTTTTCAGTGCTGAAAAACCCTAAAAATTACATTGCTACAGGACAAGTATAATGGTGGAACAAGCAAAAACAATCCTTTCAACTATAATTCTAAAATGTGGCGACTGCAATAATCCATTAATGGAAATCAATGTTGTAGAAAATATTGATTATCGTACAGATTATTTATGTGATTGCTGGAAATGTGGCGGGCAAAGTTTTGTAGTTAAGGTTATTGGATCGGCTATATTCGCTCCAATCGGCGAAAATATCGACGTAAGAATTGTTTCTAGTGATAGTTTTTCAGACGGTTCTACTTTATTGCGGTTAAAAACTAAAAGGGCTAAATAGGTAAAATAATGCATTTAACACCAAAAGACATGGACGCAGCAGTTACAACGATTAAGCGAGAAACAACTAAAGTTGAACCGACCACATCCATACAATACAATATTAAAGGTGAATCTGACGAAAACCGCAAGGATAAATTCACAAATATAGAGGTTGCGGCTGTTAAGATAAGTTCAGGGGCACATAGATTCTATAAGGTTAAGGCCGATAAAAAGGGACATTATTTTGATATGAATAAAATCAACGTAATGTACGGACTTGATGTTCCAGATAGAAATACTCAAAATTTAATGTTTAATCTAAAAGAGATATCAGAAAATTCTTTCAATGGGTACTTGCGTTTTTTGCAGACAGGTTTTACTTCATACCTAACTGCGGCTGAAAGGGTCTAAATATAGACAAAGGTTTTATTTATATGAGCGAAGAGAATAATGTGGTTTTAGGTTCTAACCCTAAATGGCTTGAGGACGTTTTAGATACCGTGGATGATATGTTAGCTGACCCCAAGAAAGTTAGTTTTAACACCCACAAAAATAGAAAAGGGTTCTCGGGTAAGATAAGATCACTCGTGATTGATGCTTACAGAAGTAATTGTATGGTAAAAACCCATACTGAACCTGAGCCACAACCATTAACTACCTCGACGCATAAAGACTGTATCGCAAGAATACACAACAATGCCCCAGTTGGCTCGGCAGTTATGACACCGCAGTTGAGTTCTGCTGGTGATGATATTTTGGGTGTCGGGTTAAATCCAGATCCTTCCAAAGCAATGAAACGCATGATAGAAAAACCCCAGCCTAGACCTCATGGGCCTTATGATAATTCAACGAGAAGTTGGTAGGAAAATTATGTCTAATCCTGTCAGATGGGAAGCAAAAATTAATTCTGGAGCGGTTTATGGCGGGGAAACTGATTCAGGCAGTTGGCGTGAATTTGGACAACGCTTAGCGACAGATCCAAATAAATATAGCATCATAAGCCTGAAGATTTATAACGATCAAGGCGAATATACTATCGATCCTTATAGGGATGGGTATACAATTTTAAATAAGGTCGTGGCTTTAGTGGATAGCGGTTTTCAGACACGGTATGTCGGTATAGGCTATTGGTCTAAGAGCGACAATATATGCAGGATTTTGTGGCACAACGCAGATACAATGATCGTAGATCATAATGAGGCTAGAGGAGGAGACAAATGTGGAGCAGCACTCATTAAAAACACCTAATAAAAATGTTGTATATAACTCTCGGATTCAGGCAGTATATCAAATCAGATGCTTGATAGATAATAAAGTGTATATTGGAAGTTCTATTGATATCTACCAAAGATGGCATAAACACAGATATTGTCTAAATGAAAATAAACATCCAAATAAACGACTCCAAAGTTCTTGGAACAAATATGGCGAAGAAAATCATATATTTGAGATTTTAGAAGAAACATTTAGTTTGGGAAAACAAGAGTTATTTTCGGTAGAGCAAACTTATATGGATTTAGCCAATTGCTTTTTAATAGAATGTGGATTTAATGTTCACCAAAAGGCAAATAGTGCCATAGGATACAAACATTCTGATGCAGTTAAACGTAAACTTCGTGATTTTCATACCGGAAATACATATAATTTAGGCAGAAAACACTCAGAAGAAATTAAAAAACGTGTATCAGAACGATTAATGGGAAATCAATATAGATTAGGCATTTCTCATTCAGAAGAAACAAAAAAGGAAATGTCGAGAACACGAAAGGGGAAAAAACATTCCGAGGAATCATGTACAAAATTAAGAAAGCCAGTTCAACAGTTTGATAATGGCAGATTAATTAATGAATTCCCCAGTATAACCGTGGCAGCACAGACTACCAAAATACAACACGGCAGCATTAGTCTGTGTTGTAATTTTAAAATGATGAATGCTGGTGGTTTTCAATGGCGTTTTAAACCAAAGGAACAGATAGATGCAGGATAGACTTAGTATTGATTGGCAGAATCCTCCTTTCTTGGGACAAGAATACCCGAAAAATTTCACTTGTATATTTAACCCTCCCGAAAAGATATCGTTCCCCGCCTTCTTGGTCCAGATGTGTCTGTTTAATCGCGAACGCTTCATTAAAACACATAAAAAAATTCCTCGTGGCTCAGGTTGGTCAACTGGCCTCGGATCAACTGTTAGATTAATGATGATGCAAGCTTATGTCATCTGTGGATATTTTCTAGCCCCACATATAGAGCCCCTTGTGGGAGTGGCGTTTAAAAACTATTTTCGGAGCAATAGGGTTTTTAAACTTGGTACATATAAGAAAAATCGCAAAAATATTTCTATTGATGAGAAAGAGTTAATTAAAGGCATAAGTGTAGAACTATCTCGCTTAAAAAACCAAAGGGATATTTTCTCACAGGTCGCTCCACAAAAAACTGAAGTTAAAGCTCCGGAGGATATAACTTTTTCTAGCGGTTCTGCTACTTTGCATAAAAAATCTACCCTTGCAGATTTGATAGAATTGGAAAAACGCCTCAAGTCCAACCCTCCTGTGGTCGATATATCCTTAGACAAACCTCAGCAAAATAAGGAGTAGAATGGCTAAAGAAAAAGCTACAGCAGATCCAGACGCCCCATATAGGATGAGTGGTGAACAGTTAAAAAGTTCTAAAAGACACCAGATTATTTCAACATTATCATTAGACATTGGCCTGAATGGGGGTATACCTTTAGGATGTGCGGTTTTATTGTTTGGACCACCATCTACGGGTAAGACTACATTATCTCTACAAATAGCATCAAATGCCCAACAACAATATGGGAGTAAAGTTTTCCTATTCCCCTGTGAAGGACGTATCACATCTAGTATATTAGAACAGGTTCAAGGGTTTAATCTTAAAGATTTTGAAATTGTAAGACCTCCAGCTATATTTGATAAGAATGGAGAAGTTGTTGGATATAAGAAGTGGCCAGCGGAGAAGTGGTGGCAGGCCATTGGGTCTTGTATAGAGGAAAATCCCAGAAGCGTTATCATTGTGGACTCTATCGCTAATATGTCTTCAGAAAAGGAGATCAGCGAGGGGGTGGGGTATCAAGGAAGAGGGCAGACTCAACAAAAGGAGAGTAGTTTCACAAGGATATATGGCGATTCAATTATAGCAAATCAAGTTGTCTGTTTTTTCTTGACACAAATTCAAGCGAACACATCCGGATGGGGAAAATCAATTTTACCGAAGTGCGGTTGGTCTATTCGCTTTCAGTCTGACTTGACGCTATATGCAAAAAAAACCGAGGAATGGCCAGAAGAAGAAGGTAGAGTTAGGGGCCATGATATAGTTATAGAGGTAGACAAGGCGACATTTTCCCCACCAGGATTAACCTTAAAAGTACCTTTACGATATGGTTTCGGGATTGACGTAATTCGCGATATTATGAATCATGCTATTAATTGGGGGTTGATTAAGAAAAATGGTTCTTGGTATGATGTGCCTTTTATCGAAAAAGATGGTAAATTAGAATATGCCGAAATGTCTAGCGATAAAGATATCCCATACGTAAAGGTTCAGGGTGAAAATAAAGCTTGGAAGTGGCTACACGGGCATCCAGAAGAAACCGCTGTGATAAAAAAACTCATTACAGATAAGGTTTTATTATAATATGAAAATGTTTGATATTGATGATAAAACAGTTAATGTAGACGTAAGGCCCAGTACGTGGCCAATGCGTGGTGTGTCTAAGTCAAAATTACAGCACAAAGTCGGCCAGAAATTACTTGAGTTATATCCACACGATGCGGTTTTAGAAGAGTTCCGAATCCCTGGAAGTTTACTGACGATAGATTTTTTGGTCGTTAAACAAAAGCTGGCAATTGAATCAGACTCGAAAATCCATGATGAATATTTACCGTTTTTCCACGGTGGCCCCATGGAGAATAATTTTGCCAAACAAGTAAATCATGATGTAAGAAAAGAGCAGTGGGTCGAAAATAATGGTTTTAAAATGGTTAGAATTAATTCTGAAAAAGACTTAGAAAAATTATAAATATAATATTCGTGCATGTCACTGTATAGTGTAATATACTATATAGGAGACAAAAGTGTTAATAGACGAATATCAGCATAAATACATTATAGACAACGTAACAATGAAAGGTTATGCACAGGTAGCCAGAGATCTTGGGATATCTTTTAGTAGAGTGTGGACTCATGCCACAAAAAATAAGGTGCCTCCAAGAATTCAATATAAACCTTTAAATCAACAAGATAAGGATTTTATAAAAGAAAATGCATGTATTATGTCCGTTTCCGCTATGGCAAAAGCCCTAGGTAGTAGAAATAGCAGTGTTTCTCATTATGCACAAGCCAAAGGTATATGTGTTAGAAAATATCAGTGGCCGGACGGCGATTTGGAATATATCCAAAAGTGGTACCAACACTGGGGGGCAAAGAATGTAGCGAAAGATTTAGGACAAAAACGAGAGAGGGTTGGCCAAAAGGCAAGACAAATGAAGCTACATATGCTTCCTATTAAACAACGTATTTGTTATCATTGTAAAGTTAATATGTGCGAAAAATTGAATGGAAAATATGAGTGTAGTTCTTGTTCTAAGATAAGGATTACAGAAGAATATAAAAGACGCAGCAACAAAGATATTTTTCATACAAAAATAACACACTTCCTTTCCCACGCCAAGGGAAGATCATTGTGTAGAGGAATGCCATTTGATATAGATATTAATTTCATACGTGAGTTGTGGGATGAACAAGATGGAAAATGTTTTTATTCTGGTGTACCAATGCTTTTATCTGAACATGGGAACGGAAGAAATCTATTAAATATATCTATAGATAGAATGGATAGCAAAAGGGGATATACAAAAGATAATGTAGTTTTAACTACTGTATTCTGTAATGTGGCAAAAACCGATAGTAGCATTAAAGAATTTATAGATATGTGCGAGACGGTTGCTAGGCATAATGGTCGTTTTAAAACAGATAGTTCATTGATAGAAGATCATGTTGTAGAATTTGAAAAAGTATAATTATGGATACTGAACCTAAGGATGAGATCAGTAAAGAATTACGCGAAGAAATTAATAAAAGTCTTGATGAATATGAAAAGCAACTTAAACTCCCCCAATTTAGCTCTGAAATCGAAGCACCTAAATATTTGACAATGAACCTAGAGGATCTACGGAAAAAATCGCCAGAAGAACTGGCTGAAGCGAGTTATTTACTTGCACAATATGGATTTTTTATAGCTAGAAGTATTAATCGCTTGCGTGTTTGGAAACGCTGGGGCGAGGGAAAGCTAGATGCCGCTACCGCTTTCAATTTTGAAAAGATACCAAACACTGGTTGGTCTGAAAGAGTATTGATTGCCCGAAATGGATCAGACTACTGTAAACGACTAAACGACTTTTTATTTCATGTTGGTTCTAGATTAGATCGCTTATACAACATCCCAGAGTTTATAAAACAGATAAATGACAGTTTGAGAGATATCCGCTTTATTGCTTTACGCCGAGAAAAAGAAGAATGAACCCAATAGAAAAACCAATTTATAATGATACAGAAAAACCAATTTGCGTCATAGATCTGATTATCAAGCTACAAAGTATCGAACGCCAATATAACAACCCCCATATCAAGTTTGGTCAAATCCAATGTGGATATGAATGGGCGAATGCATTAGTAATTTTTGATAGCAATGAACCTAAAAAAGAAAAGAAGGTGAATGATGCCGAGTATAACGATAGCCTCTGCGACTGAAGAACCAGAAGAAAGTCCAAAACCAAAAAATAAGGGTAATAAGATTAGTAAAAAAGCTCAGAGTGAAGATGACCTAATCGTGGAGGGTTTTTTGTTAGTTAGGGCTGGAATCCTTTCTGGCAGTTGGGAATCTGTCTGTGCTGGATATCAGTTGATCAGTTCTGAGCACTTGGAGCCACCTACGCCTAAAGAAAAACCCAAGACTCGTCTTGAAAAGATTAGAGAAGGTATTCTTAGTAAGGTTGAAGTGGATGATAATGCAGATGAAGTGTTAGAAAAAGGATTAGGTAGCGTTTTTAAAAAGGAAAAACCTGAACCGACGCTGGTAGAAAAACGCGATGACCAATCTTTTGCCATAAAAACCACAGAAAATTTTAAGGGGGGAGATCATTTCGCACAAAAAGGGTTTAAAGTGATTGAAACGGCAGAGAATTTAAGCGAACGTGAGAAGAACGAGATCGACGCAAAAAAAACCATGAACCTTCCCCAAGTAGAACGCATTACTGCACCTAAGGATACCTCGTCTAGCACCCAAGCAACTAGATATTACGAAAAACCTCCGAAACCTCCCGGATGGGGCGAAAGCAGGGCGGATTAATGATTGGTGATTTTTTACTTGGCGTTTTCCTTGGTGTCTGGGTTTTACTCGGTTTATTTATTTTGCTATTCTCAGTGTTTCGTGTGATTCAATGAATAATGAATATATTATGGCGGTTTTCTGGGGTTTTCTTTGGGTGTTTACAATACTTGCATTAGTTATTACTTTAATGGTGGTTTATGGATGATCCAAATGATCACAAAGGTGATTTTGCCGCAGAAATAGTTTGTGGGGTTTTATTGCTGATATTTATACTGTGGTTACTATGGATGATTTTTAGTCAGGGTATTACATGAATTTTGAAACCGCATTAATAATTGTGGCTTATATTTTCAGTTTAACTGGAATGGCTTTTATTATACTGTTTATCATTTGTGGATTGGTGATATTATTAACAAAGAAATAGCAAATCTTCGGGATGCAGGAGCAGAAAGATCACTTTTGGCCACTGTAATCACAAAAGGCAAAGACGCTTTAATTGATGCTGGTGGTATAATTTCTGCCTCAGATTTCAGCCTGCCCTTAAATAGAACCATTTTTACCTGCCTAGAATATTTAGGCGAAGATCCAAATTGTCAGGTTTTTGATAGTCAAGCAATTATTACTCAGGCTAAGGCTTTAGGGTTTGGGGACCAGTTTCAAGATCAAAAAAACGCAGAGTATCTGGACTTACTCCCTGCTGTAAAGTCTGATATACAAAATATCCCATTGTTTGGGTTACAGATTAAAAAATATAGTGTTGCTAGGGATTTATATCAGAGATATGAGGCGGCACAGAAATATATAAGCAATATCACAGGTTCGGAGCCACTTTCTGAAATTATCAAAAACGCCGAAGGTAGTATTGTCGATTTTGTCACAGGCGAGGGATCAAGTAAATTAACAGAACTTGGTGAAGGGGTCGATGAATACGTAGAAAGACTCATTGCTGCCCCAGAGGTCGATCAAATTGGAATTCCCACAGGCTTCCCTATCTGGGACAATTGCATTGGCGGGGGCATCAGGCCCGGCTGCGTTGCAATTACAGCTAGTAGAAGCAAGGTGGGAAAGTCATGGCATGGGATGAACGTTGGGAGGAACGTAGGAAAACGTGGCTTGCCGGTCTTGTACTTGGACTCTGAGTTGACTGCTGAGTATCAAAAAAGCCGCATTTTAGGAATAGACTCTGGTGTCCCAATTAAACTGTTAGAAACAGGTCAGTTCAATAGAAACCAAAATTATGTATGTTCATTACGAGCGGCTAGCCAACGTGTCAAAAAATATCCCATAACATACCAAAGTATTTCTGGAATGTCTCATATAGAGGCATTAGCAGTAGCTCGCAGGTGGTTAGTGCGTACCGTCGGTTTTAACGAACTAGGTCATGCAAACCCATGTTTAATTGTGTATGATTATATCAAGATAGCTAATGGGAAAGATTTAGCCAGTTTTAGCCCGGAGCATATTTTACTGGGTCTACTCATTACATGTATGCACGAGTTCGCTGTGCGATACAATGTACCAATTTTAGCTTACGCCCAGTTAAACAGAGATGGCATCACAGAAACAGATACTAGCATTGTGGCTGGTTCAGACAGACTTTTATGGCTCTGTTCATCATTAAGTATTATTCGCAATAAAGATGACACCGATACGCAAATGAATTGCGGCAAAGAATTCGGCAATAAAAAACTTATCCCAATGGAAACAAGACACGGTCCTGGATTAGAGCTAGAAGCCGATTATATAAATCTTAGAGCCAGTTTAAGGCCTGGAATTAATGAATTTGAAGCAACTGGGCTAATGACTGAAGGATTAAAATTTAGTGATGTCATAAACAATGGAAATCAGGGACAAAATGATTCCGGCGGAAGTTCTAGAGAAGATAGAAACCCTCGGGAACGACAATATTGATAAGGTTTTTGAATCCCTAGGAATAGAAGTGTCGGGATACGGGGAAGAATTGCGGTCTAAATGTCCCATTCACGACAATGCAGATAACCCATCAGGATTTTGTTATAGTACTAGAAAAAGAAAATGGTGGTGTTTTACAAACCACTGTGAAAAAGGAAACCCTTATTTAGTTGGTCTTGTCATAAAGCTTCTTTCTAAGAAAGAACATAGGGAAGTAAAGTTAGATGAGGCGGTTTTTTGGTTAGCGGCGTTGCTGAATTTTTCTATAGAAAATGCGACATCAAATATAAAACCACAAAGCATTGATGATGTGGAAATTTCGCGGTTCGTTAAGGAAACTAAATATAGACAACCTAGAGAAGAAAACCCAAAGAAGAGTTCAAGTTATGGGTTCCCTGTGTCGATATTAAAAGGACGACCAGTTAGTGAACGGTTTTTGAAGATGGGGTTTTCTAGGGAAATATTAGAAAAATACCATGTGGGTTTCTGTAATAACCCGAACAAAATTTTATACAACAGGTCAGTTGTTCCCATTCTGGAACCTAGTGGGAAAATTGTCATTGGGGCTACGGGACGAACGGCTTTTGAGGTTTGTAATTATTGTGGGGCTTACCATAATGGTAATGCGGGTTGCCCTGTGGATAACCCAAAAGTTAAAGCCGTAAGTAAATGGTATCATGAAAATTTTAACACTAGCGAAGTACTGTTTAATGAGTGGTTTGCTAAAGAACATATAATTGCTAGTAAAATCGCAGTCTGTGTTGAAGGCCCTAAGGATTGTTTACGTCTCGTTGATAATAAAGTCGATAATGTAGTAGCTTTATTCGGTTTGCGGGTTTTAAAACCCCACCTTATAAAACTTATCCAAATGGGAGTTACTAAGTTGGTTTTGTGTTTAGATAATGATGAAAAGGGCATTGAAGCCTCGAAGGAAATCACCGGCAACTTGAGTAATTATTTTAAAATTGAAAACATTCAACCAATGTTAAAGGATTACAAGGATATTGCGGAAGTTCCCAAAGAGGAAATCGGAAATATTGTTAAGTATTTCAATGTATAATATAGTGGCGGTTTTAAATAAAGGATAACAATGCACACATTTTAAACGTAACTTACTGGCGAACCCCTTTAAATACTGATGGCACTAAGAAGTTTATAAACTTTGACTCTAGTACTTCATGTTGGTAAGAAAGGTCTTAAATGAATGATGAAAATGTTACTATTTTCTTTTTGGGCATGATCTCAGGTGTAATAATTGAATTTTTAGTTTGTTTGGTTGCTATTAATTTTAGGGATAAAGAATAAGTGATTATACCAAAGGAAGGTTTTTATTTTCTATGGGGGTTTGTGCTTGGTTGTGCTTCTGGTTTTGTTACGATGATTATTATGCTGTATCATAAATAACTTAGATTAGGTTTTGGATGTGATTAAAATAGATATAGAATTTGTCTTGGGGTTTTTATCTGCGTAATAGATATCCTGAGCATTACTTGGTTAATACTTCATTATGGCAAATAAACTAACTATACTTTTAAGTGGACAAAATAATTTCAGTATTTTTATTATGCATACATGTATAATCATGTATGAAGAAATTTAATCAGCAAGATGTAGAAAAGATTTTAGCGGTACAGGGCAGTAAATTATTGTCAGAATACACTGGATATATTGATGATATTAAAATTCAGTGCCAATGCGGGAGAGAATATACGACCAGTTTGCGATCATTCAGGCGTTATAAACATTGCATAAAATGCGGCAGTCTTAAAAAGAAAGTGTCATTTGATTTAGTGCAAGAGCTTTTTAATGAGAGGGGATATAAGTTATTAAGTACCGAAATGATTAGTACCACAAAGCAGAAGTTAGACTTTATTTGCGACCAAGGACACCTTGGCAAAATATCATATAATCACATGATAACCGGTAGGGGTTGTTGGGAATGTGGTATTAAAAAACGAAATAAAACTAGGACAATTCCATATGAAATATTTAAAGAAGATGTAGAAAAAAATTCACACTTTATAATACTAACACCCAAAGAAGAATATATCAATGGAAAATTTAAAATTAAAATACAGTGTTCGATCTGTAAAATGTGTTATAGTAGACTTGGTTGTGATATTATAAGAAAACCGTGTCACCATGGAATACGCAAACACAACCCTCCTCGTGGAGAAAACCATCCACATTGGATTAAAGATAGAGAAGAATGGAAACTTAGAAAAAGATTCAAGCAAACATGTATTAATAATGTTTTTGTGGTATTAAATGCTATCGGAAAAATTAAGAACGCTAGATCTCATATATTATTAGGATATGGTCCAGATGAACTACGAAACCATATTTTTTCTCACCCCAATTGGCCCTCAGTTAAAGACCAAAAATGGGAAGTAGACCATATTTTCCCAATCAAAGCGTTTTTAGATTATGGTATAACTGATATAAAAATAGTTAATGGACTTGATAATTTACAGCCATTATCCGAAATAGATAATATGCATAAAAGTGCCAAGTATAATCTGAAAAATTTTGAACAATGGTTGACAATTAAAGGCGTAAATTTTATCAGTCAACTTAACAATTAATATATGAACAAATTGACTATACTTTTGAGCGGGAGATCTCACAGTGGTCGTATGACTTGTGCGAACTTCGTTTTATGTGAATATCTTAACCGTAAAATTGGGGCGAAAAGGTTCACGCTGGAAAAAACTGGGAAAGAGTACAGAGTCTACGACTCGTTTTCTAATGTAATCATACCCACAGCCTACCCAAATGAACTAGCTGAACAAATCTACAAGACTTACTCGGTTAAAATGTATAGCTTTAATAATCCTTTGTGGGATTTTTGTATAAATTGTCTTGGGTTGGAACATACTGGGTGTTATGGATTTGAAGGGGATGAAAATGCTAATACCCATATATTGTGGGAAGATTTTCCGGATACAATTCGTGAGCACTTTGGACGGCTAAAGGGCGACAAAATAAAGCTCGCTGGAGGACTTTTAAACAATAGGGAAGTGATTGAAGTTTTCAAAAATGATATCTTTAGAAGAATAGACCGCAATTGTTTATCTCGCTGGCTATTAAACACAATCACCAATGAAAAATTCGACCTTTCAATCGTATTTGATGCGGAATATGAATCAGACATTACCTTATTTACAGAAGTGGGAGGAAAGACAATTCACTTGCTTAAAGCTGGTAAAAAAGATCCAATTTCGCATATCCAACAACTGCCACTTGGTGAATTTAGCTGCGTCATAGATAATTCTTCAATGACGGCTGAAGAGGTTTTTGCAAAAATTAAGCCAATTATTACAGCATGGTTTTTTGAGAGAGGATTAATCTGATGGTTGATGAAAGAATAAATGATGATCATAATTGTAAGATGAGTAAGAGAATTGATAAAACTAATGATCCGCGAAAATACGACCATGAAAAACACTACAAAGCTATAGCTGACGATAATTTATATGGAAAAGATGGTATGGTGGACCAAGTTTCAAAATTGATGAAAGAGATAAAGGAAACGAAAGAATCCCCACAAGGCTTTCAATTTAAGGATAGCGGCACTAGAGAATCATTTGGACAATCGGTACGTGATTCTAGCGAAGGAAAAGGGGCGTACGAGCTAATTTCTCCGTTAGCTCTTAAAAGACTTGCGGTAGTTTTAGAACATGGCCGAAAAAAATATGCGGCTAGAAATTGGGAGCATTCAATGCCAATGGGTAGAATTCTTCAGTCTGCTTTAAGGCATATATGGCAATATATTGAAGGGCAAAAATTATCGAACGAATATGAAGACCATTTAGGACATGCCGCTTTTAATATTTTTGCAGCGATACATTATGATGAAATGGTGAGGCGTGGATTAATAGATCCATCAATCATAGATTTGCCAGATTATATCCATAAAAAATAAATGGCTAACCATAAGCTTACGCAAGAGTACGCAGAAAAAATCTTTGCCGATAAAGGTTGTAAGCTTTTGTCTGAATATAAAGACCGTATAAAAACCAAATTAAAATACCTATGTGTTTGTGGTAAAATCAAAGAAACTACATTTGTAAACTTTACCAATTTCTATTCTAGAAAAGACATTTTTGAATGTAACCCGCTTAAAAAACAAGAAAGATTTAATTATTTAAAAGAACTTTTTGAAAAAGCAAATTGCCAACTTATATCAAGCGATTATAAAAACGGAGAAAGTTTTATAGAATATATATGTCCAAATGGTCATAAAACATCTACTAAATTCAGAATCTTTATACAGGGTGGGGGTTGTTTGCCGTGTGCTAGGAAACGCAATGAAGATGCCAGAAAATGGACATTTGAAGAAGCTAGGGCAATTATAGAAAAAGATGACCTATATAAAATTGTATCGGAAAGACCAAATAGATTTTATCATGGTAGTCGCATTAAAATATTATGCACAAAATGTGGTATAGTTTGGAAAAAGAATATTAATGATTTTATAAAATGGAAAGGGTGTGATCATACTACCAAAGCGGTTTCTGGTGAAAAACACCCATATTGGATTAAGGATAGGGTTTTGTTGAAAGAGAGAAGAAAATTTAGGCAATATTGTAGTCAGTTGGTTAATAGGGTGCTAAAGCTCTGCCACCAAAAAAAGACATCAAGATCAGAGAAAATTTTAGGGTATTCATCTACAGATTTACGAAATCATCTTTATAATAACTGTGGATGGTTAAATATTAAAAATGACTCACCAAGTATAGATCATATTTTTCCGATCATGGCATTTATTCGCTATAATATATTTGATGCTAGATTAATTAATTCTCTCGACAATTTGACGGCTCTACCGTTAAAAGATAATATGAGCAAACATGACAAGTATGATAAACTGAGTTTTGAAAAATGGTTAACCTCTAAGGGTGTAAATTTCACCAGTCAGATTAATTAATGAAAATCAATCGTCTCTCTGCTTCCTCGTTTGCCACGTACACCGCCTGTGCTTGGAAGTACTATCTCAATTATGAATTGGGGTTTCAGGAGACTGGTCCAAAATCAGCAGCACTTGCTGGAACTATTGCTCATGGAGTCTTTCAAACATTGTCAACTGCATCTATAGTTAATAAATATCCAGAGTCAAAAGTTTGGAACCTCGATTATCTATGGAAAATATGCTATGACCACTATTGCAAATTAGATCCGGTTTCTGCTGCCGAAATAGATAATACTAAACTAAAAAAAATCTGCAAAGGAATGCACGACTTAATCAATGGTCCGTATTCCCCGAAAACAAATAGGACAATTGGCGTAGAAATTCCATTTGACATTGAGATCAAAGAACCAGGTTTTGAACTTCCTCAAAGTTTGACTGATAATCAAAAGGTTCCAGTAGGAGAGCAGGTCCATAAATACTATGGAATCAGAGGTAGAATCGATAGAATAGATAAAATAGGCGATGGTGCAATAGAGATCATTGATTATAAAAGCGGTGGGGATTTATGCTGGTCGTCTAAAGATCGTCATAAAAAAACCGCACACGATCTATTTAGTTCAGATGATCAACAAGCTAGAATGTACCATCTTGCAGCTAAAACGCTGTATCCTGATGCAAAAAGCGTATTAGTAACGTTTCTATATTTTGTACCGAATAATTTTATTACAGTACCATTTTGTGATGCCGATCTAGAAGACACAAAAAAAACACTGCTTAGGCGTTTTAAAACAATTCAGGCCGCAACAAATCCCGCTAGAACTATTAGCTGGCAATGTCGTACTCTTTGTGGACACGGAAAATCAGGACTGTGTGACCGTGTTTTTCAGGAGTTTGCTGAGTTAGGGGCTGGCTTTGTCGGGCAGAAATATTCAATTCTTAACGAACGAAAGAAACATTAATATGTGGTTTTTAACAAAAAAATTAAGGGAGTTGACTAATTGGATAGATCGAAAAAACGTCAAATCCCTAGTTAAAGATAAAGAATATTTAGATAGGGTTGTTGGGCCAGCTTTGGCTAAGGCATTTTTAGGTAATAAAAGTATTACTGTCCATAGTAAATTTGTCAAATTACCAATTGAAGAAGATCCGGTAGAATTTGCAGAAAATATAACTTTAAGCTTTACTGCTGAAAAAGATGGACGACAATTTTCTAAAACAAATGACGATGGATCTGAATGGAGTTATAATAATCCGCAAATACTAAAGCCAACCCTTAGAAGAGATAAGATTTTAAAATCTTGGCGTGAATGGATTAATGGCGTTTTTAACAAAAAATAAAAGATTTACCATCTTCAAAGAAGGAAATATTGGTTTTTGAACCATTATGAAAACTGAATACGATATATACTTGCCCTGCATTTGTGGCTTAACCTATCTAGCTCCAAGACAGCGTTTTTCAATTTGTCCTGAGTGTAAATATCTATATGATTTAAGCCCAGATGAACCACCACCGTCAGTACACAATATACCTTTTGATTTGAAGATATGGAATGAGTGGGTTTTGAAACATTGTAAAGAAGAGTGGTATCAGGTTTGGAAGATGGAATTTTTGAGAAAACTACATGGAAACACTTTATAGCGGTTTTTTAATAGATGCAATGATCGTCCTCTATAAAAAGAACCTAGACGATGTGTATTTTCGCAGCCATAAAGATGGTCACTGCCTATTTATTTATATAGATAAACACTCGGGTAATATATTGTTTGTTTTTGATGGCGATACTATATATAATAAACCGCTAGATGAATTTGATATTGAATCCACTGAAGAAATTGACAAAAAAATCGAGGAAACATTAAATGGCCGAGCAATTGGAACCACCTAATAAACCAGATGATTTTACTCTAGCCGAAAAGAAAAAAATCGAGCTAATCCAATGGGATTTATATCTTGAGGGTAAGTACAAGGGCGAAGGGGCTATGAAAATTAGGTGGGATGAAGCGGTTAAACTTTATCAAAGTGGTTTTGAAGGCAGGCCAACTTTGAAAGATACAACGCCGATTGTCTACAAGAAAAAACGCGGTAGACCAAGAAAAATCAGGTGATATCATGAGAAATAACTTGTCCCCGGATAATTGTCCACATCCTAAATACTATATGATTTTTTATAAAAACGGGGTGAAGATTGAGTAAAAAATTTAATTTATTGTGGGGAACCTTAATAATTGCGAAAGGTCTAGATAATGATCTTATAGCTTTGAATATTAAACAACCATCTACGGACGAAGAACGAGAACAAAACACTAATATTTGTACAAAAACTTGGGGACTTATAAAGAAAAGTCAAATGTGTTCAATTTGTAAAGGTAAAGAAACAAGGGGTAGTAAACATTACAGGTGGCGTCTTGATAGAGAGCAAGTCGCATTAGAGAAAAAGTTTCGCGTTTTAAATAAAAGCATTTTGCGTAATTGTTTAGTTAGACTTAAAATATCTAAAATCAATAAAACGATTGATATGCTTGGATATACTAGTCAAGATTTATATAATCATTTAATCAATCATCCGAACTGGTTAAATGTTCAAAATGTAAAATGGCACATAGATCACTATTTTCCAATTAAAGCTTTTATGGACTATGGTATTTTTGACACAAAGATTGTTAATTGTTTAGAAAATTTACAACCACTAACAGCAAAAGAAAATCTTCTTAAGTATGATACGTATAATCAAGAAGAATTTGAAGATTGGTTGAATAGTAAAAATATCACATATATAAAACCCAAAGATAGCAATGTCATATAGCCTTTTCCATGCCCACGATTTCTATTCCACGATGGATGGGTTCGCTTCGCCCAAGCAAAACGTTCAACGAGCTAAAGAGTTAAAACTTAATGCTATAGGTGTTTCAAATCACGGCTCTATTTCAGGTGCCGTAGAACACTGGGAGGCCTGCAAAAAGAACAAAATCAAGTGTATTCTTGGTAATGAATTGTATATAACGCATAAACCTGCTTGTATTAAAACTCCAGAAAACCGCAATAGAACACACATGGTGGTTTTTGCCAAAAACTATGAAGGCTGGCGAGACCTAATTAAGCTAACAAGTCAGACTAATCATCCTGATTACTTCTATTATAAACCTAGGATTTACCCTTGGGATTATACTGACGAAAATGGAAAGTTTTGGCCAGGACTAGAAAGTTTTACTAAAGGTAATATTATTGGTATATCAGGTCATCAAGGTTCAATGATTTCAGATTTTTGTTTTTTTGATCCTTATGGTGGTGCTATTGATATAACAAATTTACGTAAAGCTTATACACAGAAACGTGGTATGAAAACTGATTATTACGAACAGTTTTTAAAACCCAATTGGTTGGAATCTACCTGTGATATAGCTTTAAAATTAGAAAAACTATTTGGTAAAGGTAATTTTTTCATTGAATTACAAAATGAATTAGATCCAAATGATACACTAGCTTTATATATTCACCCCTTAATAGTTAAATGCCTTAGGGAGGTTAGTATAAAAACTGGCATTCCAGCAATAGCCAGTGCAGATTCCCATTACGCAATAAAAGAACAGAGCGTTTTACAGAGGATTATGCTAGCAACCTCCATGAAGGAGACTGAAGCTTCAATAGAAGCTAAGCTTTCTGGGGCAGATGATGAACAAGATGTAATGGTTTTTTTTGGAAGTGATAATTTTTATATCCACTCTCCTGAGGAAATGTCAGAAAAATTCACTAAAACAGAATTAGAACAAACTAATGTAGTAGCAGCCATGGTTGAAGAATATAGTATCATTCGCAGACCGTATATTCCACGATTTAGTGTACCAGAGGTTCCAAAAGAAAAATCACACCACCTAACTGAAATAAAAAACCCATCTGATCAATATTTAATGCATCTATGTGTTGAGGGTGCAAAAAAACTCCAACCTTGGAAAACCTCAAAAATAAACAAACAAGTATATTGGGATCGTCTTCAAGATGAAACCAAAGGAATATTCAGTGTAGGTTTATCTGACTATTTCTTAGTAGTAGATGATATTTGTAAAGCAGCAGACTTTAGACCAAAAGACCATAGTTTTGATTGGCAAAAGAACAAAGGTGAAGTAGATCCAATCACGCGAGGTTGTGGGCGTGGAAGCTCAAGTGGCTGTTTAATCAGTTATTTAACTGGAATCACAGGAATTGACCCAGTAAAACATGATTTAGTATTTAGTAGGTTTTTTAATGTTGGACGCTGTTCTGGTGATCATATGTCATTACCGGACATCGATCTCGATTTTCAAACTGGGGTATCTGGAAGAGATTGGATTATTGAATATATCCGGCATAAATATGGTCATGATAAAGTAGGACAAATTATAACCTTTTCTACTATTAAGGGACGTTCTGCAATTAAGGATGTCTTCAGAATTAAAGCAATCGAAGGTGGTTTTGATTTAGCTAATAAAATTTGCGATTGTATTGCACAGGAAAGTGTTATTGCTGATGAAATACAACAGATGAAAAACGAAGGTGACCAAGGGTACAATATATTACGATGGACGCTTGATAATGTGGCACAATTTCAAGAGTACTATAAAAATCCAAAATTAAAAGAACTTATAGATCTTTCTATGAAATGCGAAGGCGTTCTTCGTGGTTCAGGCAGACATCCATCTGGAATTGTAGTAGCCAACGAACCCCTAGAGAACATATTTCCTATGGTTTACGATCCTAAGTCAAAACAAAGAATAGTAGGGTTTGATCTAAAAAGTGCAGAGAAAATGGGTGCTGCTAAATTTGATATCCTTGGGGTAGCAATTCTAAGTAAACTTAAGATGACCGAGGAATTAGTTCATGAAAACTATAGAAGTTGACGATAGATCTGATACTGAAAAATATCAAAAACCAGATTTTGAGAACTACCAATTCCAAAAGATTTCTACAGAAGATCCATTAGTATGGCAATTATATCAAAGTGGTGATGTTAAGGGTTTATTTCAGGTAGAGAGTGCATTGTGTCAACAATGGTGTAAAAAAATAAAGCCGAAAAACCTTGATGAACTATCTGCATTAATTAGCTTGGTGCGTCCGGGTGGGCTTGAATCGGGATTTTGTGAAAAATACGCTAATATTAAAAACGGATTAGAAGAACCGAGTTATATTCATCCAGCATTAGAACCTATTTTAGGTAAAACTTATTCCTGCTTGGTTTTTCAAGAGTCTATTTTAAGAATATGTATAGATATTGCGGGTTTTTCAGATATCGAAGCAGATAATGCTAGACGTGCGGTAGGACACAAACTACCAGAAGAGATGGATAAAGTTAAGGTTCTATTCATGGAAGGGTCGGCAAAAAAGGGCATTGTCTCTAAAGAGATAGCCGAAGAGATATTCTCATGGATTCAAAAGTCAGTTCGATATCTTTTTTGTGCTGGACACTCCTATAGTTATAGCTACACTTCGTATTTTGGTGCATATCAAAAACGCTACTTCCCTACTGAATTTTACACTTCTGCTTTGACTTTTTCAGATGAAAAACTAGACCCCAAGTTAGAGGTTTATGAATTAGTTCAGGATGCCAAACGACATAATGTGAAAATCTTGCCACCTGATATTCGTGAACGCAATATAGACTTCAAAATCCTTAGAGATAAATTAATCTTGTTTGGATTATGCCACATTAGAAATATTGGTCGGGCCTCAATCGAGGAATTACAAGACCCCGAAAATGACTTCTCCACCTTCACTGGCGTCCTAAAATCTCTCGGAAAAGTAAAACGCTCCGTAATTGAATCAATCATAAAGTCAGGTGGTTGTGATTGTTATGGTTTATCTCGCAATCAAATGCTGCGTACAATATATGTAATCTGTGGCAGGAACGAAGTCGATCTCCGGGGAGACGATCTAGCTGTTTCCCGTCCACTAAGTCCCATCGAACTTAAGTACTTTCACTTAGCTATAGGTCAATTTACAGTTCAACAAATCCTCCAGAAAATCCTAGATGAAGAAATCTGTATAAAAACCCGTAGACCTGCGATCGAAGCTAAGTTAAAGTATTTAGAGAACATCCCAAAAGAAACAAACCGCCAGAAAGCTATTTGGGAAAAACTCTATCTCGGCCTTAATCTAACTTGTTCCGCAGCAGATGATTTCACAAAGAACGAAAACGCAAAAACCTGTAAAGAGATCTACTCTCAACCTGTGGCTAACGAAAAGGAATGGAAAAATAAAGGAAAAAACTCAGTTACCATGCACGTTGTGGTCGATAGTATAAAAGAAGTAGAAAGTAAGACAAACGGTAATAAGTTTGGGATTTTAAAGGTATCGGATTCAAGCGGGGTTTTAGATCTAATGGTTTTTTCCAAAAATTGGGAACAGTATAAACCAGAACTCATGGAAGGCATAGTTTGTTGCATCAACGGACGAAAAAACCTGTTTAAAGATAGAGAATCAGTTATTGTAGAAGATATAGAAATCATAGGTTAAATATTCGTATAGCAAATTGTTTAAATAAAAATTAGGATTTAAATGGAACGAAAAAAACGCATTCTCTGGTGTTCTGAAGCAAGTTTTTTACACTCTGGGTTTTCTACACTTAGTCTAGACATACTCCATAAGTTATATAAGGCTGGCAAATATGAGATTGCCGAACTTTCTAGCTACGCTGCTAGCGATGATCCAAGAGCAATTGATGTTCCATGGAAGGTTTATGGTGCCATTCCCCCAAAGGAAAACGAGTATGCTTATAAACATTATCATTCTGTGCAAACAGGTCAATTTGGGGAATCGGTTTTTGAGCAAGTGTGTTTAGATTTTAGACCTGATATTGTCCACGACAATCGTGATGCATGGATGTGTTTGGCAGCTAACTCCTTAATATATAAAGATTTAGGGCAAATTGCCAAGATACAAGATGTTAAAATTGGCGATAAAACATTAACACAAAATAGCGAAATACATTCCGTAACAAACATATTTCAAAGAAAGTTTACTGGCAAAACCTTTAAAATCAAAACATCTGTATTGTCAGACACTTTAGAGATGACTGGTAATCATCCTGTGTATATCGTAGAAACTCATAGGCCTAGATGGTTTCCTAAAAATATAAATAATGGCCGATGGATTAACGCCGAAGATGTTAAAGTTGGACAATACACTCTTTTTCCATTACCAACTTTTGAAACCAAAAAAACCGACTTTAGTAATGAAATGCTCGAAGCTTTGGGTAATTTTGTTGCAGAAGGTTGTTATTTAAAACATAGTAATATGACCCATTTAAATATTAAAGATGGTATTCAAATTACAGGAAATGGCGAAGAAAAGGATAAATTTGATAAGTTTATTAATACTCTAGCTCTACTAGATCCACAGTCTCATGTCCACAATACGAGGATGGACGATATTCATCCTACCTTTGTGATAAGAAGACTTGGATCAAAAATAATACCACAATTATTGTGCAACTGGTTTGGAGAATATGCTAAAGGTAAAAGTTTACCAGATTGGATAATGTGCTTGCCAGTAGATCAATTGTCTTGGTTTATGAAAGGATTGATCAACGGAGATGGATCAAGATGTCATAAAACAAGAAACGGAAGATACTATACAGTGTCAGAGACACTGGCAAGGCAAACATGGCTATGTCTACTCAAGTGCGGTATATACTCTTCCTTAAACAAAGGAACCACTAAGATTGGAGAGAGGGTTTTTGAAAGATATTTGTTAAATGTTCCTAAACTGCAATTTGACAAGTTCGTTAAACTTTTTGATTTTGGTTTATTTTCAAAATTAGAACATAGAAAAATTATAGATAATAATATTATAATGAGGATTAGATCTATAGAGGAAAAAACAGTAGAAAATATAGATGTATTTAACCTTGAAATAGAAGGGTCGCATACATATGTTTCCAATTTCCTGGTACATAATTGCGACCATGAAATTAAAAGCCCATTTCGTGATAAATATAAACTATTTTGGATGCCGACAGTTGATGGGGAGCCACAAAGGCTTCAATGGCTAGATGATTATTCAAGAGCAGACTTGATTATGACATATAGCCAATATGGCAAGGATATATTAGAAAGAGAAGCACCAAATAAAGTAAAAGTTTTCGACGTTGGTCGTCCTGGTGTAAATCACGAGTTATTTGTTCCTATGGATAGGACTAAACTCAGGCAAGAGTACGGAATAGATCCACACGCTCAAATTCTAATGACAGTGATGCGTAATCAAAAACGCAAGTTATTTCCTGACTTAATTGAAATGTTTGCGGGATATCTTAAGCACTGCAAAACTATTGGCAATAAATTTTTAGAACAAAACTCATACCTTTTTATGCATACTTCCTATCCTGACGTAGGATATGATTTAGGCAAGTATATCATGGAGTTTGGTGTTGGTCATCGCTGTTTGTTTAGTTACTACTGTCGTAATTGTAGAAAAACCGCTATAGATTTCTTTCAAGGAGAATTTGCGGTTTGTAAATATTGCAATAAATTAGCTGCCTCAATGCCTAATACCTCTATTGGGGTTTCTAGGGAAGAACTAGCTAGGCTTTATAATCTAGCTGATCTGTATTGCCAGTATAGTATTGCAGAAGGCCTCGCCTGCCCACTAGTGGAAGCCAAGTCTTGTGGTTTGCCTGCTCTGGCTGTAGATTACACCGCAATGGCAGAACAAGTGAATATAGAAGGGTGTCAACCAATAAAGGTAGGGCGGTTTTTCTATGAATCGTGCATGGAAACCGAACAGCGTCGTGCTTTGCCAGATAATACTGATTGCATAAAGAAAGTTTATGATTATTTCATTCTACCTACAGAAACTCGCCAGCGTTTTTCGCAACTTTGCCGTAACGATGTGGTTCAAAATTATACATTTGAGAGATGTGCTAGAATCTTTGAAAAGGCGATAGATTCACTTGAAGTGCCAGAACATAGTGAAACTTGGCTGAATCCCAAAGGTAAATTTGCCCCAATGTCAATGCAATGGAATGAACCTAAATCAAACAGCGATTTTGTTGATGCTGTTATTGATAACATCCTAGGTAAGCCCGAGTTAAAAAACACATATTGGAAAACAGAACTCGTCAAAGGTTTAAATGTAGGATACGTCACGGAGAGGTCGGGACAGCATAAATTCGACAGAAAAGCTTGTATTGGTATGTTTCAACAAATGGCTAAATTACATAATTATTGGGAAAATTCAAGGTTGAGTCTGCTGGAAAAACCTGATAACAACAAAATTTCGTGGAAGCTTATTTAAAAAAAGCTGTATAAATATCTTGGCGTTCTTTGGGTTCTTAAACCCACTTCTACAAGAAAGGGAACTTGCCATGAAAAAGGTTTTTGGTTATATACTAGCGTTTACCGCAGTGATTTGTATGACTTTTGGTGGGGTTTTATGGCTGGAACATAAACCTATTCAGCGATCAACATTAGATAATTTCCCTGGTGTTATTATGGCTGTCCAGGATGATAGTCTTGAACAATATGCACCTTTGTGGCAAAAAGAAATTGCAAGACGCTTTCCAACAAAAACAGTCGGAATTTTATGCCACGGTGGAGATTTTATCGAGGGACAATTCGTGGTTAAAGTGGCTAATGGCGATCATTCGATTATGACCGCACAGGATTTAGTACACCATTATCAAAAATTATATCCTGGATATCAGTTGGTACTTTTGGCGTGCAACACACATGCTCTTAAACTTGGTATTCCGGGGGTTTACTACTCGCATTCAGAAACATGGTGTGCCCCAGACCGAGCTATTGAAGAAAACCCAGAAAATGAGTTTTTGACTTTAGATAAGAAACTTGATGGAGATACATCCGTAAGCCACAAAAGCCGTTGGGAATTATACCCAAACGTCACAGGTAATATTTATGAGATGGTTTCTGATTCTGAGTAAATAAATTTAGTTTAGACCAAGGAAATTAAAGGATTAAGGAATGAAGATAGCATATCTTGGCCCCGTTTTTGATTCCACTGGATATTCAAAAGCTATAATTGAGAGTGTTTTAGCCCTAGATGAAATTGGGGTTGACGTAGCAGTTCGTTCAGTTAAGATGACCAATACATCTGGAGAAGTACCGCAAAGAATTAAGGAATTATCCAAGAATAATCTACAAGGGGTGGATTGTGTCATCCAACATAATTTACCTAGCGAGTTTGTCTATAGTTCTAAATGCCAACAAATCGGTCGTTGGGACTATGAGACATCAAACTTCAAAAATGCAAATTGGTGCGATAATCTTAGGTTAATGGATAAATTGATAGTTTCGGCTACCTTCGCAAAAACCGCAGTAAAAAACACCGATCCATCCCTAGATGAAAAAACCTACGTCTGTCCTCACGCCATAGACACTTCCAAATTCGACAAACAATATGATTTAATGGATTTTGGTTTCAAAAATAAACCGCTGAAATTCTACACCGTCGCTGAATTTGGTATGCGGAAAAACCTTCCTGCAACTATAGCTGCTTACTATTCCTCATTTTGTAGCGATGATTCAGTCTTGTTAGTGATCAAATCACATATCTCAGGTGGTGATGTCACCAAAATGATTGAGGATATTTGTAATGACCTCAAGCGTACGATGCATAAGTTTAACGATCCAAACCTATATCCACCTATAGCGGTTATAGGAAGTTATTTAAGCGATGATAAGATTAATTCGTTACATAAAAGTTGCGATGTTTTTGTAAGTTCATCTCGTGGAGAAGCATTCTGTACATTACCATCTGCTGAAATTAAGACTATTGGTGGCACAAAGCCAATATCCTCATTTATAGTTGGAGACAAAGTATATTCTCATACTGGCCAACTGAGGGATGTTACGGGTGTGATTTCAAGACAATATGATGGTGAAATGATCAATATAGATTGTGTGTCTAGAAATAAAGACATCTTGTCGTTAACACCAAACCATAAAGTTAGAGCAGTCAGGACTTCTTCTTTATGTAATTGTTCTAAAAAACGAATGTTCGATGAATTGATTTATAATCCCATTATAGATCAAATAGAACACTCAAATAAAAACATTCAATATAATTCAAAATATAATAAAATTCAACTAGAATGGATAGAAGCCTCCGATTTAAAAGTTGGCGATCATATCTTTTACCCTAAATTGAAATCTTTGAATCCACCATTATTCTTAAATGCCAGTGAATTTATTGATAATAATAAATATACTTTTAAAGACGGCAAAATATTTGGAAAAACTAGTAATCAATTTGGTGAAAAATATGAAAGTAAAAGATTAATATCCAGTTGGGATAGAATACCAATAAATAAAGATATTATGAAACTATTCGGATATTTTGTTGCCGAAGGATGCACTACCGATCAAGGTGTGATATACTTTTGTTTTCATGCCAAAGAAATAGAATATCATAATGAAGTCGCATCCCTAATGGGTTTATTAGGGATAAAACAAGCTAAACCAAATGTAAGAGGTAATTCTTATTCCTGTAAATTTTCCAACATAGTTTTAGCAAATATGCTAAGAAAATTATTTGGTGGATATTCTAGAAATAGAGTTTTACCAGAATGGTTCTTAAGTCTTGATGATGAATTAAAATTATCTTTTATCAATGGTTTATTTAATGGAGATGCCTCATATTTAGCCAAAACATCGTACGATATATCATCAAAAAAACTATCATCTCAAATATTTGATATACTATCATCATTAGGATTTTGTTGTTCTCAAAGCAAGAGAATGATAAATGATAGATTTTATTATAAAATAAAAATATCGAACATTTTTGACCACAATAGACTGATGGATCTACTTAATAGACCAAAAGAAGAATACTTAATACAAGGCAGAAATCAAAGAGCTAACCTAACGCAAAAGGATTTTCAACTAGTGAAAATTCGCTCTGTCACAAAATCACAGTATTCTGGTCAAGTATATAATTTGTCTGTGAGTGATGAAAATAGCTATTTGTGTAACGATCTGGCTATCCATAACTGTATTCCATATATTGAAGCTTTAGGTTTTGGTAATCCTTGCATTGTACCAAAACACTCCGCTTTTTTAGATTATCATTATGACACAGATTTGATGGTCGATTCAACTGACTCTATAGTTTTTGGAGTCCAAGGTTGTCCACCTGGATTATATACCGCAAATGAGATTTGGGGAAACCCTTCATTAGTTGATCTAGCATATAAAATGAGAGTGGTCTATGAAGACTCAGAAATATATTTTCAGAAAGAAATGGTTGAGGGAAGAAAAGCATATGTACAGCGGGATTTTAGCCGCAAAGTAGTAGGGCAGAAATTGATGGAGATCATCTCTGGGAGCCAAGATGCAAAATAAAGTTGAAGGTATACTTAGGCAAATTAATCGAGACCCAAAAGAAGATTTACATGTTTTAACCTTCGCGACTCATGAATCGAGCCAGGAAAATTTATCTACTTTGCCTATAAAATACTATTTATACCAAGGACAGGGGGTGAAAATCTGGGAAAATAAATATCGTCAATTGCCAAAAAATCACATTTTGCTTGATGGTTCACCTAATCAAATAAAACCAGATATAAAATTGGATTGTGTTTTATCTCAGAATAAATTTGCACATTGGAAAATATCTAAACAAATAGCCCAACAGTGCAATATCCCGTTAATAAATTTAGAACATTGCCTACCACATCCCAAAGCTAATGAAAAATACTTAACGATGTACAAATCAATGGAATCTGACTTAGATTTGTTTATCAGTCATTATAGTATGAAAAAGTGGGGTTATGAAGAAAACGGAAAAACCAAGGTAATTAATCATGGTATAAATACTGAGGTTTTTAAAAGGAACAAGAGTATATTGAAGGAAGGCTTTGCTCTGTCGGTTTGTAATGATCTAAAAAATCGTCAATGGGCGTGTGGTTACAATGAGTGGCAACAATTAGTTAGTGGATTTCCTAATAAGATTCTAGGTTCTAATCCAGGATTGTCCGAACCAGCAAAGTCTTTAGATGATCTAGTAGAAAACTATAATAAAGCGGTTTGTTTTGTTTCATCAAGTTTGGTTAGTCCAATTCCTACGGTCGTTTTAGAGGCAATGAGTTGTAGTTTACCTATTATTTGTTTGGACAATTGCTGTCTACCCGAGATTGTACAAGATGGTTTTAACGGATTTATTAGTAATGACATTGAATATTTGCGATCTAAAATTAAACTTTTACTAGAAAGTCCAAAGCTAGCTATTGAGCTTGGTGAAAATGCTAGAAAAACCATAGAAGATAAGTTCTCACTTAAGAACCATTTAAATCAATGGATGCAAATATTTAAGGAAATTGTTCAATGAACCAAAAAATTAATTTACAAGGTGAAGCAACGCCAGGCTATTTCAATCTCTCAACAGACCTATCGCATCTTTTAAGCATTAAAGATCCCCCAGATCACACTGAATTTTCAGCGGGTTCTTGGGAAAAGATACCATGTGATGATAATTTCGCAGAAGAGATTATTTTTTCTCCCCCAATCAATGTTTTAAGTCCGGAAAAAATCACTAGTACACTTTTACACTGGCTAAGTAAACTTAAAAAAAGCGGCGTTTTAAAGTGTCATTTAATCGATATTAAACGTGTGGGCAAAGCTGCTTATAATGGTTTGGGCTTACAAGAATTAGACCAATTAATATTTGGTGGAGTTGATAGACCGTTTCATTCGCTTGTTGATTCTAAAATATTCGAAAAGGTCTTGCAATCATTAGGTTTTCAATTGGAAGTTATTTCGCATCAAGGTTTTATTACGACAATAGAGGCTTCTAAATGTTAAATGTTATTTCTGAATCAAAAGAAGAAAAACCAGAAGAAAATAAGGATAAGTTAAGAACTACTTGTAAGGGATGCGTTTTTAATTTAAAATATGGGTGTTTTTTGGGAAAAACTATTTACTATGATCGAGTTGATTTAAGTCAATATTTAGAAGGGTTTTGCCGATACAAAAGAAGTGAAAAATGGTTAAACCAACTTTTTCCTAAAGGATCACATGGAGAAGCTGGTCAACAAATAGATAAGATAAACCAAGAAAATAATAAACTATCCGTTGTGATAATCCATCTAAATAATACAATCGAACAGTTAGAAAAAACCATTAAAAGTTTACTTTGCCACGATATCATAAAAGAAGTAGTGGTTATATCAAAAGAAGAAACAGACGATGGACAAAAAGAAATACTTTCACGGTTTTATGATAAAGGATGGCACTGGCAATATCAAAACCTACAAAAACTAGAAGATATAGATAATTTAGATGATTGTGGTCAAACTACTTGGCGGTTTATGATAGAGTTTGGAATTAAATTAGCTAAAAACCATTGGTTGGTTCTACTTAATTCTGGCGTAGAAATTAATCAAAATGATCCATCTACACTACTTAATCAGTTGAACTATATAGACAATAGTTATGTTGGATTTTGGGATTCTTGTGGGCAAAAACAATTGTTCTTTAGTAATGATATTTATAAAGCTATGAAGGGTGACGAAGAACTACCTTGGTTGGAAAAGTTAAGTCAATTTAGCAACGGGAAAGAGGTTTTATGCAGTCTTTAGTCCCAAAGCCGCTAAAACTAAAAACCGGGTTAATAACAGCATGTTATAATAATGCGAAGTTTATTCCAGAGTGTTTTTCGGCGATTTTCGCTCAATCTGTAAAACCAGACATTGTTGTTTTCATAGATGATTGTTCAACTGATGATTCATGGGGAGAAGTTCAGCGGTTTTTATATGCAGACCCAAGTTGTAAACCGGTTTTTGAACATGATTGTTTTGGGTACGTGTTTTTGTTTCAGGTTCAAAATATCACTATAGCAGGATTTAAGTTAGACAAGAATGGTGGACCTGCTGTTGCTCGGAATATCGGGTTGAAATACCTACTAGATAAAGTAGACGTTATAGGAATAGCTGATTGCGATGATGTGTATTATCCAACCAAGATAGAAAAAACCCTTGAAATATTTAAAAAGTATCCTCAGGTTGCTTTGGTCTATTCTGACTACGATACTGAAAACACTACAACCGGAAAAACCCAGCGAGAATTCAAAGAATGTTATAGTTACCGACGCCTTTTTGAAGAATGCATCGTAAGTAACAACTCATTTTTCCCCGCTACAATTATAGGTTTAGTGGGTTTTTATGATGAAACTTTACGTGGCCCTGAAGATTATGATATGTGGCTGCGTATAGGCGAAAAAGCTAGCGTTTATCATATTCCCGAATCTCTTTATAAATACAGAATCCATGGTTCAAATATTACAGTGACAACCCCATCTGAAAAATTCGCCAAGCAAGTTCACTATGTAAAACAAAAAGCTATGAAAAGAGCAGGTGGAAATGTCTAAATCAACCCTAGGTTTTGTTCTTGAAGATTTACTACCAACACAAACAGCATATTGCTTAACTTACAACATAAACCGTTATTTAAAATCCCACCCTGAAACTGATATCTGTATGTTTCTAATTGATAATGTGCCGCCTTGCATACAGCCCCGGTTTGCCAGATATCACTTAAAGGATGCTTTTGGGTTCGATGGGTCATTAGTAGCTACTTCGCTAAAAACCGCAGAATCTATTAAGGATTTCACTAGAGCAAGTCGATATTATTATATCACAGATCTAAAAGACGTGTTTCAACAAGGATTAGAAAACACGCAATATATATTTAGGTCTAAAGACTACCCCGTCAATACAGGTAGAGACTTTCCGGTAGTTGAAGATTATAATATAGAGAAAATTTTGGAGTTAACGAATGGCAGAAACAGTAAATGATCTTAGGGAGATTTTAGTTAAAAGCGGCCAATATAGTCAAGATGATCTAAAGGGAAAATCAAAACCAGAATTAAAGGAAATGGTAGATGTGGTGCGGGCTTCTGGCAAAATACTGGATTCAGCCGAAGCGGTTTTAAACGATGTGAATCAACTCGGGCTATTTGAAACGAATCAGGTTATAGATAGCTCGCCTCCACAACCAGAAAAGGTTCCAGAGGTTAAACTGCCCGAAAAACCGCCTATCTTACCTACTGATCCTTTATGGTCAGATTATGTCATGGGGTTTTTTACACCAGCCGAACTCGACAATAATAATCCTCGAACCGATGCTCTACGAAGAGTAGCTGAACTTCTCTTAGGTCCATTTAATATTCTAAGTGAAGTAATTCAATGGCCAGAGTTAGCTAATCGGGCTACTGTAATGGTTAAATTAGAATTTTTACGTGATAAAACCACTGGAACTTCTCGTATAGTCAGCGGGGCTGCTGATGTTTCTTCCGTTAATACCGATAGTAAATTTGCAGTACATCCAGTGGCTACAGCAGAGACTAGGGCAGAAGGCAGGGCACTTCGCAAGGCATTACGCCTAACTAAGGTTCTCGCAGCGGAGGAAACGTATGGTGCGGATAAGGATGAACCTAGTGGGAATGATAACCGCATTGAAACTGGTATGACTAATAGTTTAAAAATGATGTGTAATAAAATGGGTATCGATGAAAGTAAGTTATCTGGTTATATGTTTAAGGCTTCTCAATTGGTTGATTTAACCGCACAACAAGGAAGAGAGATGGGGTTTTTGCTTGGTGATTTTCGCAGCGGTAAGTCCGTCATTCCAGAGGACGTAAAACTTTGATCAAACAAGAACAAATTCCAGATTTATTAACACAAGCTTACTATGTTGCTTTAGGCAGCAGAGATCCTTCCACACAAAATGGTGCTTTGCTTGTGAATTCGTGGAATGGGCAAGTTTTACTTTCTGACTATAATAAATTCCCCGATGGGGTTAAAGAAAATATCGTTAGGTGGGAAAGACCATTAAAATATGATATCATAGTTCATTCCGAAATTGCCCTATTATCTAAAGCTGCTAGTAAAGGATTGTGTACTACTGGTTTAACGCTGATAAGTCCTTGGCATCCTTGCAATGAGTGTGCTAAGGCGATAATTCAATCTAAAATTAAAACTGTTATTTGCCATAAACAAGCTATAGATAGAATCCATTATTCTTGGGCCGCTAGATTTGAAATAGCTGCATTAATGATGAAAGAAGCTGAAATAGAAAAAATTATTTACGATGGAAATTTAAATTTTCCTAGAGAAATTAGATTTCACGAGGAATTATGGAAACCATAAACCAAATAAAAAAACCTTTGTGCTACGTAGCTGGCGGCATGAGAGGATATCCGCAATTCAACTTTCCAGCATTTGATCAAGCACGAGATCTAGGGATTTCCCTTGGTTTTGATATTATATCTCCAGCAGATATTGATCGCGAAGACCCCGCTCAATTTAGCGAAGAGGAATTTAACGGTGGCAATTTAAAACGAAACCAAAAGAAAATCAATAGGTTAGTGAAAAAATGTGCTAAACGTGACACTCAGGCAATTTTTAAATGTACACATATAGCAATGTTGCCAAATTGGCAAAAAAGCACAGGGGCAAAGGCAGAGTTTTTTCTAGCAAAGTGGTTGGGACTTACAGTTTTAGATGCATTAACATTTAAACCTTTTACTGGGGTTGTTTCAGTTTCTTATACGATAGACGATGTAGTTTTTAATTAAAGAAAGAAAATTTTATGAACGAAGAACAATATCAAGAAGCAAAGCCTGTTCAAGTAGAAAAACCAAAAGATCTAAGAATTTATCGCCCATATGAAGGTAAGGGTGCCGCCTCGAAATGGCAACTCAGTTTTAAACCAGAAAACCGCTATGATAAATATATCCTGTTCCTTACAGCCGCTAAAGAAACTGGGCAAGATGATAAAGGCAACCCAGTGTTTGATTGGGGTAGTGGAAAAACCATTAAGATGAATGAGGCAGATATTGGG
>Ga0182024_10003651_pt1 | contig 36389 bp, 34 predicted proteins | sample P32metaG_FD_120480 | JGI IMG/M metagenome (GOLD analysis project Ga0182024, IMG submission 120480) | Permafrost microbial communities from Stordalen Mire, Sweden - P3-2 metaG (Illumina Assembly) | ecosystem: Environmental > Terrestrial > Soil > Wetlands > Permafrost | place: Sweden: Stordalen...
CGCGGCGGGTCGGGCAAGCCGGCCAGGATTTCCGACAACTCCCGCTTCAGCCAGGGGTGGGGCGCCGCGTTGGGACAGGTGGTCACGCCCTCAATGCGCACCCGGCCGTCGGCGGGGTGGAACAGCGTCAGCACCTTGGCCGCGAACCTGGCGACTGTTTTTCGCGTGGGCCGCTACGGCTTCGGCGGCGTGCGCGGCCGGCTTCGCTCCGTGTTCGCAACGATGGATCCCTTCGGCCTGGCCGCCGAGTCGTTTCTGGCCGAGCCGTTTCTGAACGCCATTCCAGAGGCGACCGTCGATCAGCTTGTCAGCCGTTTCTTGCCCATCGACGTTGGCGACAATTATTCCATCGAAGACGGCTCACTCCCCTGGCGCGACCTCGTGGCACTGCTGGCGGTTGTCCTGGATCGAGCGCCGAGGATGGTGCTGGAGATCGGCACCTTCTGTGGCCGCACCACGCGTCAACTGGCGACGCATCTCCCCGCCAGCGTGATTCACACGATCGACCTTCCGGAATCCTTTGACGAGCAACAAGACGAATCGCTCCTGCCCAAGGACGATTTCCATCTCATCAACAGGCGCCGCGTGGGAGAAGCTTTCCGCTCCGACCCCGCGCTCAAAAACATCGTGCAGCACTTCGGCGACTCGGCAACCTTTGATTTCGAGAAACTACGCGGCGCCACGCTCTTTCTCGTCGACGGCTCACACACCTATGAGTATGCCCGCAACGACACGGAAAAATGCCTGGCGATCGGGAATGGCCAGCCGTCGACTCTGCTATGGCACGACTGCGATGCCGGCCATCTGGGGGTCGTTCGTTACCTGGCCGAGTTGGTGGTATCGGGGCATCCTGTCCGACGCATCACCGGGACGAACCTGGCTCTCATGGATTTCTAGTCTTCCGGCAGCGCTTCGACCTCGGCCAGGGGCCGACGGCGTTCGTCGTCGCGCTCCGGGTCGCACTCCGCGGCGCGCTCGTCGCGGTAGTCGGCCGGGTCGTGGTCGGGCCGGTCCAGGCCGCGTCAATCTTCTTTCGGCCAGTACACCGCGAAGCCTTCCGTGTTCAGCCGGACGCGATACAGCGATTTGCCGGCCGTGACGTAGAGCGTCTTGCGGTCCTTGCCGCCGAAGACGCAGTTGGTCGGCGTCTCCGGCGTCGGGATGAAGCCGATCCGCTTGCCTTCCGGACTGAACACGTGTACCCCGCCCGTTTTGCCGTCGCCGGCCGCCGCGAAGATATTTCCCTTGGCGTCCACGACCATGCCGTCGATGCCGCGTATCTTGCCGAAGTCGTACAGCACCTTCTTGTCGCCGACGCTTCCGTCTTCCTTGACCGGGTAGGCCAGCAGTTGTTGCTTACCCTTGGGATTGGCTTCGGCGACATACAGGGTTTTCATATCCGGAGAGAGGATGACGCCGTTGGGCTTCTCCACGTCGGTGATGAGCCGCGTCAGCGTGCCGTCCGGGTCGATGCGGTAAACGTCTTCGGAGTCGAGTTCGCGCGGCTCGTCGCCGACGTAACGCGGGTCACTGAAGTAGACGCGGCCCTTCGTGTCGATGGTCACGTCGTTGGGGCTGTTGAATCTTTTGCCCTTCCAGCGATCCGCGAGGACGACGACCTTGCCGTCCTTCTCGGTGCGGGTGACGCGGCGGTTGCCGCCGGTGTTGGCGCCCTCGGCGGCGACGAGCCGGCCGTCCGGGTCGAAGTCGAGGCCATTGGCCCGGCCGCCGGGGTTGCGGTATTCCGTCGTCTTGCCCGTGGCCGGGTCGAATTGCATGACGCGGTCGCCGATGTCGCTGAAGTAGACCAGGCCGCCGGGGCCGTAGGCCGGGCCTTCGGTGAACTCGCCGGCGCCCCAGACTTTTTCGAGTTTGGCGTCGGGCGGGATGAGCGGGGCGTTCGTTTCGGCCGGTTGCGCGGCCAGCAGAGCGGCCACGAGCATAAAGACGGTCATCGCGGGTCCCTCTCACCTGTTGGCCGTCTCGTCGAGAAAACAGCTTACGTCCTCGAAAAAGGCGTCGTTCGCCGCGTCGTCGTGCCCGCGGCCGGATTGAGCCAGGAAACGCTTCGGCCCCGGGGCGGCCGCGAACGGGCGTTCGCCGTGGGCGAAGGGAATCAAGGCGTCGGCCGTGCCGTGGGCGATGAACACCGGCCCTCCGGCCGCGGCGATCTTATGAAGGTTGTCGAATTGGTTGTGCGCCAACCAGCGGCACGGCAGCCACGGGTATTTATCTTGTGCCAGCTCCGGAAACGACGTGAAGGTGCTGCACAGCACCAGCGCCCGGTGCGGCCGGCGGGCCGCCAGGTCGGTCGCCACGCCGCCGCCGAGCGACTTCCCCAGGAGCACAATGTTTTCGCCGGCGACACCCCTTACGTCGGTCAGCCAGTCGTAGGCGGCGTCGGCGGCGGCGTAGCATCCCGCCTCGGAAGGCCGGCCGCCGCTCTTGCCGTATCCGGGATAGTCAAAGAGGAGAATAGCCGTCCGCAATCGCGCCTGCCAGCCGGCGAAGCCCTGACCCCACTGGCTCACGTTGCCGGCGTTGCCGTGGCAGAACAGCGTCGCCCCCCGCGCCGGCGCCCAGCCGTCGGGGGCGGCCCACCACGCATGAATCGGCGTGCCGTCGGCGGCCGTCAGGTCCACGTCTTCGACATGCAGCCCGGCCGGCGGCGGCAGCCAGACCTCGGCGGCGGTCGTCGGATGGTAGAGGAGCCGGTCCTCCAACGCCAGCAGCGACAGCAGGACGCCGACATAGGCATAGGCCGTCAAGGCGCCCACCCGGCCCAGGCGGTGCAACCAACTCCGCATACGCCTCGGTTCGCCCGGCCCGCGCCTGGCGGACCAGTTCCGCGTCGGACATCCTCTGCCCTCCCGACGGCCCGCCAGCGTGGAAGCGTCCCTACCTTGTAGTAGAGCGAGACGGCGGAAGTAATATCGATGCGAGGAACCCTCCCGGTTCCTTCAAGCAATCGGCTCATGGCGCCGCGTCTTTATCCTCGATTATCGCCGTCGCGTCGGCGTCGCCGTGGTACAGGTCGCGCAGGCCTTGCAGCACCTCGTCGGCCTCGTCGGCCTTGCCCTCCTCGCGGAGCTGCTTCGCCTTCCGCACCGCCTCTTGAACCGGACCCCACCGCCGGCGGTGATCGACCGGATCGGGATTGGCCGGGGCGTCGAGCCGGGCCAGCTCCCTTTCCGCCAGCCGCACCCAGGGGCCCTCCGACGGCGTCTGGCCGAACGCCCGCGTAAGCGCTGTCCAGGTGTGCCGCGCTCCCTCCGCGTCCCCGCGCTGCCGCTGCCGCATTCCCTCCTGAAAGAACCATTGCGCCTCGCCCATCGGCCCCGCCACCCGCGCCGCCTGCTCCGCCGGCCGCGCCGCCGTGTGCTCCGCCAGCCGGCGGCGGAGTTCGCTTACTTCCGCCTGATGTCCGTGATTGGGGTGGTCGCGGTCCAGGGCGTCGAGGTACTCGGCCGCTCTGTCCCAATCGTCGGGGCTGGCGGAGGCCGTCGCCGCCGCGGCGCGCTGGTACAGCTGCTCCTGGCTCGGCGGCCAGAAGCCCCAAATGATCGCGCCTATGGTGATCGCCAAAAGGGTTATCAGCACCGCCGGCCGGTTGAGCAGCTGGCGTGCGGGGCCGCCGCGGTTCTGGTGCTCCAGCTCTCGCCGCATCAGCCGACTCATCAGCGTTGCCGGCCCCGTCTTGCCCTCCTCATGGGCCGAAGTCGCGTCCCCCTCGACGTAGGAACCCGGCGCGACCGTCGGCGCCGCTTCCAGGCGAGCGACTTTCCGTCGGATGCTGTCGAGCCGGCGGAACAGCACGAGGCCGTCCGAAGGCCTCTTGCCCGGATCTTTCTCCATTAACTCGCAAATCGCGTCGTTGAAGTCGTTCGGCATTTCCGGGACGATGCGGACGGGCGGGTCGAACCGGGCGAACCGATGCTTGTGCAGCAGGTCGAGCACCTCGCCCTCGAACGGCGGTCGGCCGGTCAGGAGCGTGTACAGGACGACGCCGAACGAGTAGAGGTCGCTGCGCCGCGTCACCGGTTTGCCGGCCGCCTGTTCCGGCGACAAGAACTCGGCCGTGCCGACGACGCCGCCGGTGACGGTCAGGTGTCGGCTGGCGAACAGGCTGGCGACGCCGAAGTCGCTCAGCTTGACGACGCCGGGGCCGTCCGGGTCGGCGGCGCGGAGCAGGTTCGACGGCTTGAGGTCGCGGTGGATGACGCCGCGGTCGTGGGCGTGTTTCAGGGCCGGGGCGAGCTGACAGCCCACGTCCAGCACCTCGCGCCAGGGCAGCCGGCCGTACCGTTCGAGCACGGCGTCGAAACTGGGGCCGGCGACGTATTCCATGGCGAACCAGGGCCGGCCTTCGTGGACGCCGGAGTCGTAGAAGCGGACGATGTTGGGATGGTCGAGATGGCGGACAATTTCGATCTCACGCTGGAAACGCAGCACGAACCCCGGTTCGGCGGCCAGTTCGGCGGCCAGCACTTTGACGGCGGCGACGGCCGGCCCCTCGGCCGGCCGTGGGTCCGCCTGAGCGTGGTAGACGGCGGCCATGCCGCCGCGTCCGATTTCGCCGTCGAGGAGCCACGGGCCGAGTCGCGCGCCGATCATGTGCGTCGAACCACGGAACGAAGGGAAACGAACCGCCGATGGATTCAGACTACCGCCGCGAAGGGCTGGACGCCAGCTAGAATGACCACGACCGACAAACGTCCGACGAACGCCCCGAACCGCATGGACCCGGTCGCCGTCGGACGATAGAATCCCCTTTGGGATCGTTTGTCCACTCAAGCGGATGGGGTCTTGCCGTGCCGCGCGTCTTGTCGGTGGCCAAGGAGTTCGTCAAGCTCTCCCTCTCGGGCGACGAACCCGACCCCTTGACGAACCTCCGACTGCAAAAGCTGCTCTACTACGCCCAGGCGTGGTCCTTGGTCATTCGTGAGAGCGAATTGTTTTCGGACGAGCTGGAGGCGCGGCCACACGGCCCGGTCGTCCCGGCGGCGTATCACGCGCTGTCCGACGGCCCGATCCGCGCCGAAGCACTCGCCGGCGTCCCGGACCTCCGGCACGAGGAAGCCGAGTTTGTGAGGCGCCTTTGGGAGGCATACAGCCCCTATTCCGCCCTCCACCTCTCCAAAATGGTCCGCGAAGAAGCGCCCTGGCTCAAGGCGTGGGGAAATCAACCGCGGGACGGCGGCGGGAACAATGCCATCTCGGTGATCGACCTCGAAGATTACTTCGGCGGCCAGACGATGCCCGCCCCGCTGGCCGCCTACGGCCACGAACTCCGGAAAAGAAGGGGGGAGGCCGAGCGGCGGCTGGCGGAACTGGCCCCTCTCGACATCGTCCGCCTGACGGCCGCGGCGAAGAGCTTTACCCCGTCCACGAACGTTCGGATCGGCGGGGGCTAAAGCCGTGGCGCCGAAGTATCCGCGCGGGACGATCCTTCTCATCTCGCAAGTTCCCGATAAGACATGCAAACAGCCCTACTACTAATCGCACACGGCAGCCGGCAGCCGGAGGCCAACGCCGACTTGTATCACGTCACCGAAGGCCTGGAGCGCCGCGGCCATGCGCTGGTCGAGGCGTCCTTTTTGGAGTTGGCGGAGCCGAATATCGAGGAAGGCGGCGCGCGCTGCGTGGGGCGCGGCGCCGAGCGCGTGGTGCTGCTCCCCTACTTCCTGTCGGCCGGCGTCCACGTCCGCCGCGACCTGACGGCGGCGCGGGACCGGCTGGCGACGCGATTTCCGGGGGTCGATTTCCTGCTGGCGGAGCCGCTGGGACGACATCCGTTGTTGCTCGACGTGGTGGCGGAGCGGGCGCGAGAGGCCGTCGCTAACCGATGCGAATCTCCGCCGCGCGCGGATGACATAGCCAAGTCAGCACCGTCCCCGCCGCTTCCCTGAGCCGCAGCCGTTCGACCACCCCGGCGTACCTTCCGCCCGCCAGGCCGTCGGCGAGGACGGCCGCCCCCTGGGCCGCGTGTTTGACCCACGCGCCGGGCAACGCTTCCAGCTTCACCACGTCGCGGAGTTCACCCAAAGCGGCCGCGACCTGATATGCCAGGTCCGGTTCACTCTCCAGCAAACGTCCCGAAAGCACAACCTCGTCAAACGGCGTGACCGCCCGTAATCCGGCGACCGCCTTCAGCAGCGACTCCACGAACATTCGCCGCCCGGTTGCGGCGTCCGGCACGGACGCCGCCCCACCCGTGAACAGGTCGCGCTTGCTCAGCGGCGACAGCAGATACGCTAACTCCCCATCCCACGCGCCGCCGCTTTCCCAGCCGCACGTCCCCGACGTTCCGCCCAGCCCGTCCACGACGCGGCCGCCGTCGATCACCACGCAGGCCGTGAACGCCGACCCCAGCTCCACGACGCAGGCGCGGTACGCCGTCGGGTCGGCCGCGCGCGTCGCCAAGGCCAGGGCGGCGACGCAGAGCTTATCCGGCGTGCCGAGGTCGATGCGGTTGATCTTGCGGTGTTCGGGTACGGTCGGGAGGTGGATCACGCCGGGCAGGAAAACGACGGGGAGTTCCGACCGACATAGTGCATTTAGGAGAGCCGAAAATCCAGATATGCCCTGTCCGCCTCGTCCGCGCTCGTCGGGCCGCATCAGCGTCATCAGGGCGCGTTCGCGTTCGGTGCAGTCCTGAGCGGGAACGAGAGGCAAACCGTATCCCGACGGCCCGGCGATGAGGGCGAACGGCCCGCGTTCCATCAGCCAGCGCACCGGGGCGGAGGCGTCGGCGTGCAACTCCTGCGGAGAAACGCGGTACTGGTCCGCCACGGCGCCATCTTCGAGGATAAGCAGGTCGAGGCCGCTGGTCCCCGGATCGCAGCCGGCCACACGCAGCGGCGTCCTGGCCGGAGACATCGCAGGTCCTCAAAGCGTCTGGGCCAGGGCGTAGACCTGTTCCGCGTCGAGCACCTGATCGTTGCTCTCGAACAGGCGGGCGACGGCGGCGCGATGGACCTTCATTTTCAGGTCGCCGACGCCGAGCGCCCCGTAGCCGATCACGCCGTCGCGGTCCTTGCCCTTGTCGCCGGCCTCCACGCCCTCGACGCCGAGCGGCGGCACGGCGTTCAGATCGACGGCCACGCGCAGCGTTTTGCACGCCAATCGTTCGGCCTTCGGCAAAAGCACGACGCCGGCCGCCCCGGCGGCGAAAACCACGGTGCGGTCGGCCAGCGCCGCCGCCAGGTCGTTCGGCCCGGCCACGGCGATCGGCGTCAGATGGGCTTGCGGCGTCTTGCCCTGGATCGCCATCACGGCAAGGGCGGCCCGTTCGTGTTGCCGCGAAGCGAGGCGCACCTCCGCCCCGTGCAGCGCCAGCAGCAGGGCGACGCGCTGCCCGACCGGCCCGGTCCCGCCGAGTACCAGCGCCTTGGCCCGCGACAGGTCGAGGTGTCGCGCCGCCGAGCGCACCGCGGCGGCGGCGGTGGTGTTGGCGCCGTTGGAGTCGAGCAACACCGACACGCGCAATCCGAATTGCGGCAGCATGTGCCGCTGCACTTCGGCCAGCAGCCGTTCGCCGGCCGTCACGTCGCTGCCGCCGATGAAGAAGGCGGTTTTGGCGAGGTCTTTCGGGCCGCGCGTGAAGATGGCCCCATGCACCTTGTCGCGCACCGTCTCGGGCCGGACGCCGCCGTAGCTGAACACCTCATCGGCGCCGGCGTCCACGGCCACGACGCGGTCGAACACGCTCGGGTCGGCGTCGCTGTCGAGCTGGATCAGGATCTTACGCTTGTCCACAATCTCAAGGGGTCAGGGGTCAGGGGTCAGGGGTCAGTCCGAAAGGATCAGGGGGTCAGGGGGGCGGTAACAAGGGACCGCCTTGTCTTCTCTGACCCCTGACCCCTGACCCCTCTTACTTCGGTGAGAATGGGTGCTTGGCCGTGTCCTTCTTGGCCAGGATCTCGTCGATCTTCGGCTCGCCCTTCATGGCGCTCTGGATCGCCCGCTTGGCGGCCTCGTAGTTGAAGTCGTAGATCTTCTTGTCGTCGGCGGCCTCCCAGTGGATGAAGACGCCGCAGACGATCACGAGCTCCTCGGCCTGGGCCTTGCTGAAGACGCCGGCCGCCACGCAGTCGGTCACGGCCTTGGCCACCGCCGCCTGGGCCGGCCCGAACATCTGCCCCGCCTGCTTGGCGCCCTTGATCGTCACCTTGGTGATGAGCACCGTGGCCGGCTTGCAAAGCAGGTTCGGCGCCAAGATGGCCAGCAGGTTGCTGTGCCCTTCCGACTGCCGCGCCAGCGCGTTGGCGAAGGCCGTGCCCACCGGCCCGGTCTTGGGGCCGATCAAGAGATCGATATGAGCGATCTCATTTCCTTCGCCGACCAGCGCTTCGCCGATGAACATCGACATCTCTTCGTCTCCTCGTGGATGGTGCGTCCAATTCCCAACGGTGTGAAGGACTATATACGGCGCTGGAGGCCAAGGTTAAAGGGAAAAGTGGACGACGGCCAGCACGTCCAGCCGCGCGCCGAGGGCGGCGCATTCCCCCTCGGCCGTCGTTTCGCCGCCGTAGCAAACCCGGTAGAGAAGATCGACGACCTCATCCGGCAGGTCCGCCAGCGCCGCGGCCGCGGGCACGGACATCAGGAGCCGCCGGACCTCTGCGGCGAACTCGCGCGGCGTCTGGCCGGTGCGCGGCCGCAGTCGGGCGCGGCGGGCCACCAGCGCCAACAGCCGGGCGTAGACCGCCACGGCGGGCTTGGCGGCGACGGTCGCGGCGCCGCGCGCCCGTCGGCGGCGCCACCGCAGGCCGAGCCATGCCAGTATCCCCAGGACCGCCAGGGCGGGCAGGACCAACCCCGCCCGAAACAAGCCGTTCAAAAAGCGCGGCGATTGCAGGGTCGTCCACAGGCCGGCCTGTTCCTCCGCATTGTAATTGACGACCATGCCGCCCCACAACTGTTGGCCGGTGCGTTGGCCGTCCTGCCACCAGTCCCACAGCGAGTACGGCGGCGGCGTGGCGTCGCCCGCCGGCGTCGGGTCCAGCGTTAACCAGTCGGGCGGATGGTACGGCCGCAGCCCGTTTGGGGGCGCCGACGGCCCCTGGTCCTTGCGCTCCGGGGCCAGCATTTCCACCCAGGCATGGGCCTGATTCTCCCGGACCACATAAACACCGTTGCCCAACTCGGCTGCGCCGTGGAAGCCCACGACCACTCGCGCCGGAATGCCTTGGGACCGCAACATCAACGTCAGGGCCGAGGCGAAGCGCTCGCAATGCCCCTGTTTGACGTTGACGAGGAAATCCATCACCGGGTCGAGCGATGTTTCCTGGCGGCGCAGGTCCAGGGTGTAGCCGTATTCGCCGGAACGGGCCAAATAATCCGTGAGCGCGCGGCCGACGCGCTCCCAGACCTCCACCGGCAGCGCGCGAGCCGCACCCGGCTGTTCCGACGCGGGTCGCAGGTCCTCGGCGGTCAGGCCGTGGGCTTGGTCGGCGGCGAGGCGGGTCAGCAGGCGGGCCGTCCATTCGGTCAGGCCCGGAACCTCCTCCCCCTTCAGCGGGGCCAGGTCCAGGAGGCCGATGTCGGCCGGTGATCGATCCGGGTCGTCGTCCGCGTAGGCCGTCTGGCGGTAACGGTATTCGTGCTGACCGTGGTACAGCACCGGGAGCACGGGGCCGCGCGAGGACACGGCCAGCGGCCCCGGCCGCTTCGGGTCCTCCGATTCGACGCGGGTCCGTCGGGCCGATTTACCGACGACGCGCACGGGTTCCGCCAGAAAGCAGCCGCCGGCGGACGGCCCGACGGTGAAGTCGAGTCCGTACCACCCCGCGGCGAGGGGCGGGTCGTCGCGCCGCGGCTTCCACCCTTCCACGGCCGACGCATCCGGCGACTCCCCGTTGAACCAGACGCCCTGGCGGTAGGTGTCCAGCACGGCGCCCCGCCAGCGCTGGTCGGGGGACGGCACGGGGGCGGTTCGTCCGGGCGCGGCGACGACGGCGACCCGAAACACCTCGTCGTCGGAGAGCCGCACCGGCCCGCTTCGGTTTAGGTCCATCGACTGGGAGAAACCGACCCGGCTCGGCGGTGCGCCGGGGCGCGTCCCGGGCGAGGCCAGGGAGGCGGAGTCCCAGGCCTGGCCGTCGAACCGCGGCGTGAGCAGGAACAACGGCGCCGCCAGGGCCGCGACCGCCAACGCCCAGCGCAGGCAGAAGGGCGCCATCCGGTACGCGAAGGGCAGGCGGTCGGCGGCCGGCAGGGGCGCGCCTTTTTCACGCCTTTGTTCCTCCTGAAAGTAATGCAATGTCAGGCAGCCGAGCGCGCAGGCGACGTAGGCCGCCAGCAGCAGGCCGAACGGCAAACCGGATTGTGGGTTGGTGGCCAGGACGCAGGCCAGGGCGACCTGGAGGGCGCCGACGCCTTGCAGCAGCCAGAAGTCGCGCGGCGTGCGCGGGCGGAACAGCTTGATGACGAGCAGGGCGATCAGCATGGGGCCGATGTACGGCAGCAGGCCGGCCGGCAGCGGCAGGTCGGCCAGGACGGAGTCGGGCTGCCACAGCTGCACGGCGACCCAGACGGCGCCGCCGCCGGCGACGGCCCCGGCCAGCAGGTTGGCCGCCCAGGCCGGCAACAGCCAGCGACGGCCGTCGGCGCCGATGGCGAGGACCTGCAACCCGACCGTCAGGTACAGGGCATAGAGCAGGGGGTCCGGCAGGAAGAAGGCCTCGGCGTAGAGGAGGCAGACCGACGCCAGGCCGAGGGCGGCGTGATAAAACAGACGGAACCAGAAGTCCAGTCGCGGCACGATCCGCCTCCTCCTTCGGCGAGTGGGGGGCGTAAGCCTCCCTGATTCTGCATCTTGTCGCCGACGCCATGCCGAATCAGGGGACTTACGCCCCCCGCTTGCCACTGTGGTCCGCCACAGGCGGCTCATAGAAATCGAGTTCGTCGAGGGCCGCCGCGTCCAGGCAGGCGACCGGCCGTTGCAGAGCCTTATGCAGCACGTCGGCCAGGGGGCCGCGGCCCGCGCCGACCACCACCACCGCGGCGGACGGCAGGCCCGTCAACCGCGCCAACAGCGCGGCCGAGGCGGACGCCGACGGCGACGCCAGCGGTTCGACGACGGCCAGCATCTCCAGCACGCGCCGGGCGTGCGCCGGGCCGGACGGGCCGTCCAACACGTCCGGGTCTTCCCCGGCCACGACCGCCATCAGCCGGCCGCCGCGGTCGCCGCGCCACTCCACGGCGATCGTCGCCGCCAGGCTGACGGCGGCCTCGAAGTCGTCCAGCCGTCCGCGCGAAAACACCCCCGGCCCGTCGTCGGCCGGAAGCGCGGGGTCGAAGACCAGCAGCAGGTTGTCGCCGGGCAGGTCCTCAAATTCCTGGACCATCCATTCGCCACGGCGGGCGGACGTGCGCCAGTGGACGGCGCGCGGGCTGTCGCCGGCGCGGAACGGACGCAGCCCGTGGAACTGGTCCTGGGCGGCCGGGTGGCGGCGCGGCTGCCGGCGGCGGCGATCCGGGTCGGACGCGGCGCTCCAAAGCAGACGGCGAAAAAGGCCGCGGTGCAGCCGGCCCGGCCGCGGCAGCACGATCACCTCCTCGGCGGGCGCCAATTCCTTGCGGCGGTAGGCGAGGCCGAACGGGTAGCCGCTGGAGGCCAGCACCGGCCCCCAGAGGTAGCGGCCGCGCGGCAGGACGACCCGTCCGCGCAACGGCGGGGCGTCGCGCTCCAGGCGGCCCACGAACCAGCTCAGCCGGTGGGCCGGCCCGGCGTCCTCGACGCACACCCCGAGGCGCGCCCGGCCGTTCGCCGGCGCGACGCGAATGTCCACGGCAAAAGGAATGCCCGCGTAAACCGGACCCGCGATGCGCCGCCGCGCCCGCAGCCCGCGCAACGGCAGCGCCGCCGTCAGCACATTCAGGACCGGGATCGCGAGCAGGAGGTAGCCGAGCAGCAGCAGCAGGTTGATGTTGCGAAACAGCCCGATCAGCAGCGCGAACCCCGTGGCGAAGGCCCACGGTAGGGCGACGATGGAGAACCGGAACCGCCACGTATTGTTCATCATTCCGCGTTGTCTCAAGCCGAGACCGGCGTCCGGGCTAGAACGTCTTCGAGCACCTCTTCGGAAGGGTCGGCGCCGCCGGCCGACCGGGCGGCGCGCGGCAGCAGGCGATGGGCCAGCACCGGCCGTGCCAACCGTTTCACGTCGTCGGGGACGACATAATCCCGTCCTTCGACCAGGGCCAGCGCCTGGGCGGCGCGGTACAGGCCGAGGGCGGCGCGGGTGCTGCCGCCGAGGTAGAGGTCGGCGTGGGCGCGCGTGGCGGCGATGAGGTCGAGCAGGTAGTCGGCCAGGCGGTCGTCCACGCGCACCTGGCGCGTCCGCTGTTGCAGCAGGGTCAGTTCGGCGACCGACAGGACCGGGGAGAGACGATCGACCGGTTCGCCGTCGCGGTGGCCAGCCAGGATGCGCTTTTCCGCGGCGCGGTCGGGGTAACCGAGGCGCAGACGCATGAGGAAGCGGTCGAGTTGGCTCTCCGGCAGCGGGTACGTTCCCTCGAACTCGAAGGGGTTTTGCGTGGCCACGACGAAAAACGGTGGGCCGAGCGGCCGGGTCTGGCCGTCGATCGACACCTGATGTTCGCTCATGGCTTCGAGGAGGGCGGACTGGGTGCGCGGCGTAGCACGGTTGATCTCGTCGGCGAGGACTACCTGGGCGAACAGCGGACCCGGCTGGAAGATGAAGGCGGCGGCGGATTGGTTGTAGACGCTGACGCCGAGCAGGTCGCTGGGCAGCAGGTCGGGCGTGAACTGGATGCGGTGGAACGAACAGGCGAGGCTGCGGGCCAAGGCCTTGGCGAGCAGCGTTTTGCCGACGCCGGGCGCGTCTTCGATGAGCAGGTGGCCCTCCGCGAGCAGCGCGACCAGGGCGAAATGGACCACCTCCGGCTTGCCGAGCAGGACGCCCGCGACGTTGTCGCGCATGGTGGACAGGAGCGCGGCGGACGAGGGTGAAGCCGTTCGCGGCTCCCCAGGTGCGATGGAGTTCAAATTCATGCCTTTGATTTTAGCACGAACCGGAGGGCACGGCGACTCCGTACCCCCCGACGCCGGTACGGGAGTTGCACTTTCCTCCGTCCCACGGCCGACCGACGAGGCCGGCTATGACTCTCCACGGCGAATGAACGAGGGCGCATTATGAAGTATACCCATCAGCGCGACAACCTCGGCGTCGAGATCGACGTCCATCAATGCACGCTGTCCGAGGCCGAGATCGATAAGATCCACGCCGGCATCGACGCGCTCACCAAACAGGTGGAACACTTCCCCGTCGCCAGCCTCCACGTCCTGGTGGAGCGCAACGCCCGCAGCAACGACTTTTCCGTCAAAACGGACCTTTTTTTAACGGGAGAGACGATCATCAGCGGCGACCACGACGCACAGGTGTACCCGGCCTTCGAGCGCTGCGTCCAAAACCTCGTCAAAGACGTGGCCGCCTACAAGGACCGGCTGGACATGGGGCCGGAGCGCCAGAAGCAGGCGAAGGGGACGCACCAGACGCTCCAGCCGACGGCGGCGCCCGACCTGGCGGCCATCGACGCCGCGGTGCGCGACGCGGACTACGTCGCCTTCCGCACCGCCACGTTCGCCTACGAGGAGCCGTTGCGCAAGCGGGCCGGCCGGTGGGTGGAGCGCTACCCGGAGGCCGAGGCCCAAATCGGCAAGCAATTGGAGATGGCGGACATCGTTGAGGAGGTGTTCCTGGACGCCTTCGAGCAGTACGACCGTCGGCCCCAGGACGTGCGCTTCGGCGAATGGCTGGAAGGGCTGATCGATCCGGCGGTGAAGGAACTGCTGGCCCACCCCGACGAGGAGTTGGAAAACATCGCCCTGGCCCGGACGGCCCGGGAGGCCGAAGACGGGGCCGGGGCGGTCTGAAGCCGGATCAGGACGTGGCCACGACCGTCAGGGAGCGGGGCAAGGTTCTTGCACCTTCCCCCTCCCTGACGGTCGCGGCTCCGTTGTGTTCCGCCGTCTGTCACAGCCCCGTCGCCATTCGGCCCAACGCCCCGTCTGCTTCTAACTTGCGGGCGCAGTCAATGCAGTAGGGGGTATACGGCGTCGCCTGGAGCCGCGCCTTCGGGATTTCCTTGCCGCACAGCTCACATTGGCCGTAGGTCCCGCTCTCCAGACGGCGGGTGGCCGCGGCAATATCATCCAAAATCTGTCCCTGGTTCTCCAATAGGCTCACGGACATCTCCTGCTCGAAGTTGTCCGTCGCCAGGTCGGCCGTGTGGAACGGCGTGTTGGAGAGGTTGCCGCTGGCCTCGCCGCCCACTCGCCGCAGCGCCTCCTTCGACAGATCGGAGTAGTCGCCACGCAGGCGGGTCGCCAGGGCGTCCAATTTCTGGCGATAGCCTTCACGTTCGGATTCCGTCATGAGATCGTCGCCTTCCGAAAAGATTGAGTCGGCGTTGATCGGCGGCGAAGCCGGCCGCGCCGAACAGGGTTCTCTCCGGACTTGCTGCAAACGCCGTTCCGCGGACCATCGGGCGCGGCCTTACGGGTGGGAAATGAGAATGACCGCGGAGCGCGGCGCGAGGAAATAATGGTCCGAAGGCCGCAGCCAGACGGCGTCCTTCTCTTCGACGATGTCGTCCGGCGACGGCAGGTTGGTGTCGACCAGCCGCCGCCAGCGGCCGTGCGGCAACGCGAAGCGCTGGCCGTCCTGGTGGGCGTTGAAGACGACGTAAAGGTCGGGCCGGCCGTGCAGCTGGAACGCCAGCGCCCGCCGCTGTCCCGTCCAGTCCGGCTCGCCCGGCTGCGTCCCGTGCCAGCTCACGCGCTGCACGAACCGTTCCCGGTGGAGGGCGAAGTGCCGCGCCCGCAGGGCGATCATCATCCGCGTGAACCGCAGCAGCCCGGCGTTCTTCTCGGCCAGCGACCAATCTACCCAAGAGATCTCATTATCCTGGCAATAGGCGTTGTTGTTGCCCCGCTGGGTGCGGCCGAACTCGTCGCCCTGGGTCAGGAACGGCACGCCCTGCGAGATCAGCAGCAGCGTCAGGAAGTTGCGCGCCTGCCGCTGGCGGACGGCGTGGACGTGGCCGTCGTGCGTCGGCCCCTCGTGGCCGTGGTTGCAACTGAGGTTGTCGTCCCAGCCGTCCTTGTTGTTCTCGCCGTTGGCCAGGTTGTGCTTGTGGCTGTACGAGACCAGATCCCAGAGCGTGAAGCCGTCGTGACAGGTCACGAAATTGAGGGAATGGTGCGGGTGGCGCGAGGCGTCGCCGTAGAGGTCGAGGCTGCCGCAGACGCGCTTGGCGACGTTGGCCGTGGCCCCGACGTCGCCGCGGACGAAGCGGCGCACGTCGTCGCGGAACCAGCCGTTGAACTCGGCCCAGCGGCCCCAGACCGGGAACTTGCCCAGCTGCGACAGGCCCGCCGCGTCCCACGGCTCGGCCAGCAGCTTTGTCCCCGCCAGGACGGGGTGCTCCGCGATGTGCCGCAATAGCGGCGGGTCTTCCAGCACCTTGCCGTCCGTGCCGCGTCCCAGAACGGACGCCAGGTCGAAGCGGAAGCCGTCCACGTGCAACTCGGCGACGAGGTAGGCCAGGCTGTCGAGGACGAGGTCGCGCACCACCGGGTGGTTGCCGTTGAGCGTGTTGCCGCAGCCGGTGTAGTTGAAATAACGCCCTTCGCGGTCGAGCATGTAGTAAATGGCGTTGTCGAGGCCGCGGAAGCTGAGCGTCGGCCCGTGTTCGTTGCCCTCGGCGGTGTGGTTGTACACCACGTCGAGGATGACTTCGAGGCCGGCCCGGTGGAAGGCCTTGACCGTCTCCTTGAACTCGCGCACCTGCCGGCCGGCCTCGGCGGCGAAGGACGCCTTCGGGGCGAAGAACGACAGCGAGGAGTAGCCCCAGTAGTTCCGAAGCGGTTCGCCGTTGAGCGGGTCCTTACGCGACGAATCCAGTTCGTCAAACTCCAGAATGGGCATCAGCTGCACGGCCGTCACGCCGAGCGCTTTCAGGTGGGGGATTTTCTCGCACAGGCCGAGGAACGTGCCGGGGTGCTGGACCCCCGATGACGGGTGGCGCGTGAAGCCGCGGACGTGCAGTTCGTAGATCACCGTCCGCGCCAGCGGCGTCGCCGGCGGCGCGTCGTCCTCCCAGTCGAAGTCATCGACGACCGGCCGGCCGCGGCGCGTCAGCCGGCCGTCGCCGCGGCCGTGCGGGACCTCGGGCGCGCCCCAGCGGGCGCCGCCGCTGATCGCCGGGGCGTAGGGGTCGAGTACGACGGCGTGGGCGTTGAAGCGGTGGCCCTGCTTCGGGGCGAGCGGCCCGCGGACGCGGTAGCCGTAAAGGGCGTCCGGGGTCAGGTCGTGAACAAAGACATGCCAGATGTCGCCGGTCTTGTGTCGCACGGGGTCGAGGGGGATCTCGGCCAGCGGCTCCTCCTGCCCTTCCTTGAACAGGACCAGGGAAACGGCCTCCGCATGGCGCGAGAAGACGGCGAAGTTGACGCCGCCGGGGCCGGGCGTGGGGCCGAACGGCCGGCAGTGGCCGCGGCTGACGGCATAGGTCGAGTGCGCCGCGTGGACGCCGTTCACCGCCTGCGCGGGCAGAGGTTCGGCCGTTGGTACGACGTGACGCAGCATGTCTCGTTCCAGTGGCGACTCTAAAAAGATCTCACGCAAAGACGCAAAGGCGCGAAGTAAGAATCTCTTGTCTTTCCTGCTTTCTTCGCGCCTTTGCGTCTTTGCGTGAGATCTTTTGTTTTCCTACCGGAAGTCGTGGGCCAGGACGTCCATGCCCCGGCGACAGATCTCCTGTCCATAATCGGTCCAAACGCCCTGCCCCCAGTAGCGGAAGCAGCTCGTCTGCGACGCCAGCAAATGGTACAGGGCGTTGCGGTAGGCGCGGCCGTTGTGGTCCACTGGCTTTCCGTCCAGCGTCTGATGGAACGCGGCGCTGAGTTTGTTCATCGGCGTCAGCAGGTTCTCGTAGCCGGACACCCAGCTGATGTTGTTGGTCCACGAACCGCCGTCGAGGGAGAACTGCGGTTTTTCCCGCTTGACCTCCGCCAACGCCTTGTCCGCCGCGCCCGGCTCCCATTTCGTGATGCGGGCGAAGACTTCGCCCTGGCGGATCGGCCGGCAGGCCGGCAGCATCCGTTCCTTGACGCCGGCCTGCTCGATCATTTCCAGGTATTCGGTCCCGTTGACGTTCACCACGCCTTCCGTGCCGAACTGGCGGATCGCCTGGCGGTAGCCGCTGGGGAACTCGTTCATCATGACGCCGCCGTTCTCGCCGTCGCCGATCTGCGCGACGATCGGCGGGATGGAGACGCCGCCCACGTCGCGGCGCTGAAGCCCCTTGGCCTCGTAGTACGGCTGCATCTGCGCGACGAGCTTGGTGTCCGAGCCTTGCGTCTTGATGATCGCCAGGATCGACACCTCTTCGCCGGACGAGTTGCGGGCCAGCAGCCGGTGCGGCAAGTGCTTGTAGCCGAGGCCGTGCCCTTCCGGCGTTTCGACCGTGTGCTCCTGGACCAGCAGCCATTTGTAGCCGCACTCGCGCAGCGCCTTGACGTACTCGAAAGCGGCGTCGGGGTGATTGGGCATGTGCATTTCCGGCGGCGAGAAGCCGCGCACCCGGCCGAGGGCGTCCCAGCCGTAGACGGCCGCGAACTGCTGCTGCCACGCCCGCACGTGCAATTTCAGGTCCGGCAAGGGCGTGGAAGTGGCGACGGCGTGGCCCCACATCGTCCCCAGCCATTCGACGTGGCGGCGCAGCTGCGGGTCGCAGGTGATGCCGCGCATCCGGTCGAGCACGTCGCCGCGGCCCATTTTGCGCAGGCCGTAGAGCAGCTCGCCGGAATAGTCGAGCATGACGCGCGGGTTGCGGCCCTCGCGGACCAGCTCGGGGATGATGTCGCCCATGCGGCCGTAGCAGTCGGCGAAGACCCCGGCGTTGTGGTTGTCGCCGGTGCCGGGGTCGCGCATCATGTGGTCGAGGTTGCTGATGAGGTCGGCGGTGCGCAGGTCGCCGCCGCCGGCCGGAATCAGCGGCTGCTGCATGTGCAGCGCCACGGCGAACGCCGCCTGCAAGCGGTCGATGCGGAGATTGGTCTCCGGCAGGTAGACCGGGCCGCGGTTGCGCGTCGCCTCTTCCACTTGGGCGTCGGCCCCACAGAGGTTGGGCAGGCCGTCCACGATTTCCGGGATGGGTGTACGATCCATGTCGGTATTCCTCCTGTGGCAGCTTTCCTCGTTAGCCCAGGCCTTCAGGCCTGGGACAAGGCAGGGCGTTTATTTCCTCTTCAGGGCTTCAGCCCTTTGGAGGCGGTACAGGCGTCACGGGCTAAAGCCCGCTCCGAGGGGCTGAAGCCCCGCTTCGGCCGGGGGTCGCCGTATGAACCCAGGCGTGAACGCCTGGGCTATCGAGAAGACATAGGACAGCTACGGGGGTCATGCGCCCGAGGCGAATAGCTGATAATCCAGCTCGGGGAACAGCGCGTCCATGTGTTCCAGCGCTTCCAGCTTGCCGGCGTCGATCTCGTCCCGGTCGAGGTCGCCCAAGAGGTCGTGGAAGCGGTGGACGTGGTCGTGGAAGCGCCGCCGGGCGTACTGCTCCGTGGTACCGTTGGTGATGATGAACGGCCAGTCGGAGCTTTGCGCCAGCATCAACTCGCGGCCGGCCTGACGCAACAGGCGGTCTTGCAGGCAGCCATGCGGTTTATCGGGATGTCGTTGCACCGTCTGACGCATCCGGGCCGCGGCCTCGTGCAACGGCTGCCACATCCAATCCGTCTTGGGGTTGACCCAGTGTTCGTGGTAGCCGTTCTTGCCCCAGCTGCTCGCGGCCGGCGTCGCCTTCTGCTGGATCGGGAAGGCCGACAGGTACTCGCCCGGCGTGCCCAGTTCCAGGTCGCCGCCGCCGGACAGCTCGCGCAGGACGTAGTAGATCCACTGCGGCCCCTCGAACCACCAGTGGCCGAACAGCTCGGCGTCGTAGGGCGACACGATCGCGCACGGGAACGGCATTCCGGCGCGGGCGCGGTTGGCCTGGTCGCGGCAGCGGGCCGCGAAATCGCGGGCGTGCTTCTCCGCCGACTCGCGCGCCCAATCCGGGTTATACAGATGTTTGTTGTCGCCCTTGCCGGTGATCCGGTTGTATTTGATGCCCGTATGGGTGCGAATGCCCTTGGCGTACTGGAACGGTTCAAGATAATCCTGATCGAGTTCGTAGCCGATGTCGCGGTAGTATTCGCGGTAATTGAAATCCGCGGGGTAGCCGACGTTGGTGCTCCAGACGAGTTTAGAAGTCAGCGGGTGGCGGCCGAAGGCGGCGACGCCGCTCGGCGTGTACACCGGGGCGCCGACGCCGAACAGCGGCCGGGGGTCGGCGTGGTCGATGGCGTGCGAGTCCACCATGAAGTAGCGGATTCCCGCCTCGGCCAGCACCGCGTCGAGGCCGGGGTAATAGGCGCACTCCGGGACCCACATGCCCTTAGGCTTGCCGCCGAAGATGCGTTCGTGTTCCTGCACGGCGGTGAACACCTGGGCGCGAACGGCCGCCGGTTCGGAGTTGAGCAGCGGCAAAAAGCCGTGCGTACCGGCGCAGGTGATCAGCTCCAGCCGTCCGGCCTCGGCGTGCTCGCGGAAGGCGGAAACCAGCCGCGTGCCGCAGCGCTCGACGAAGGTGTGCCGGGCCTCCTCGAAGAGTTTCCGGTACATTTGGGCGAGGAAATGGATGTCACCCCAGTGGCGCGTGCGCTCGCACTCGGCCTCGGCCAGGCGGATCAGCATGTCCAGGTGGCCGACGCAGCGCTGCCGCAGCAGCGGGTCTTCCATCATGTTGGCCAGCGTCGGCGAGACCGACAGCGTCAGCTTGAACGGCTTCCCCTCGTCGCGGAGGCGGTCGAAGAACTTGACGAGCGGGATGTACGTCTCGGTGACGGCCTCGAAGAACCAGCGTTCCTCCAGGAAACGCTCGTATTCCGGATGGCGGATGTACGGTAAATGAGCGTGCAGGACCAGTTGCAGATAACCATTCGGCACGAGCGGTTCCTCCCAGTTGCAATAGCCATGTTTAGCCGCGACCCGGAGAGAGCGCTTCGCCCCCGCGCTCCCCTCCGGGTCGCGGCTAAACGGGGGGCGCGTCTTCGCGCAGCATCCCCATCAACAACCCCATCTCCTCGCGGCTTCCGACCAGCAGCGGCGTCCGCTGGTGCAGGCCGGTCGGCTTCACGTCGAGGATGCGGCCGCGGCCGTCGGTGGCCACGCCGCCCGCCTGCTCGGCGAGAAACGCGATCGGATTTCCCTCATACATCAGCCGCAGCTTGCCGCCGGGGTGCTGCGTCGTCGGCGGGTACAGGAAGACGCCGCCCTTGAGCAGCGTGCGGTGGAAGTCGGCCACCAGCGAGCCGATGTAGCGCGACGAGTAGGTTCGCCCCGTCGCCCCCGACCGCAGCCGCGCCAGGAAGCGCCGGTACGGCTCGGGGAAGCCGTCGGCGTTGGCCTCGTTGACCGAATACAGGTTCCCGTGCGCCGGCATGGTTATGTGATCGTGGCTGAGCAGGAAGGCGCCGATCGTCGGGTCGAGCGTGAACCCGTAGACGCCCTCGCCGGTCGTGTACACCAGCATCGTGGACGATCCGTAAACGACGTATCCCGCCGCCACCTGCCGGTGGCCCGGTTGCAGCACGTCGGCCAGCGGCTCCCGCGTAACGGTCGGGTCGGGCGGCCGCCGCAGAATCGAGAAGATCGTGCCGACGCTGACGTTCACGTCGATGTTGCTGGAACCGTCCAGCGGGTCGAACACCACGACGTAATGGCCGTGTTCGCGGTCGCGCTCGACCACGATCGGCTGCTCGTCCTCTTCCGAGGCCATGACGGCCACGTTGCCGCGGCCGCCCAGGCAGTGCAGCAGCGCCTGGTTGGCGAGAACGTCCAGCTTCTGCACCGTCTCGCCCTGGACGTTGCTGTGGCTGAGGGCGCCGACGATGTCGTTAAGGCCGGCGCGCTGCACCACCGAGGCGATGATCTTGGTCGCCAGCGTGATCCCGGACAGCAACCAGGAAAACTCCCCCGAGGCGTTGGGGTATCTCCGGCGCTGCGCTTCGAGAATGTGCTGCTGAACCGTGATCGGCGCGGCCTGCTTCATGACGGCGTATCCTGGAGTTTGGAGAGTCCGCAAAACGCCGTCCGCTCAGGGCCGCGCCGCCGCGCCCATCAGCTCTTGCACCTGCTCGGCCACGCGGTTCCAGCCGAAGCCCTCTTCCAGTTTGTCGCGGCCCTTTTCCGCCATGCCGGTTCGCAAATCGGCGTCGAACAGCACGCGCTCGACGCCCCAGACGAGGCTGTTTTCGCTGGGGTAGCAGAGGACGCCGGTCTGCTCGTGCTCCATCAGGCCGGGGGCGGCGGGGTGGGTGGCGACGACGGGCCGGCCGGCGGCCCACCCGGCCAGCACCGGCCACCAGGGCGTCTGCCCGCGGCTGGGAACGCAGACCACGTCGGCGGCGGCGACCAGTTCCGCCAGCGCCTGCCCACCGACGCTGCCGGGCAGGCGGACGGCGTGTTCCAGCAGCAGATAGCGGACGTAGACGCGCAACGGCCAATAGAGATCGCCTTCGCCCACCACGACGAGCCGGGCCTGCGGGTGGTTCTTGAGGATGCCGGGCATCGCCTTGACAAGCAGGTCCTGCCCGTAAGGTTCGCTCAGGTCGCCGACGCAGACGATCAGGGGATCGACCGGGCCGACCTGGAAGCGGGCCTTGACCTCGCCGGCGTCGAGCTTGCTTTCAAACGACGCGGCGGGGAACGGCTGCCGGGCGGCCACGATTTTCTCGGCGGCCTCGGGGACCGACATCCGGGCGGCCTCGGCCGTGGCCGGGTCGTGCGTCAAAATGATGCGCGCCTCGTACAGGCCGGCCCGCTCGATGGCCTCGATTTCGTGGCTGATCTCGCTCGTCAGGTCGCTGCGCTGGGCCTCCAGGGAGTGCAGCGACAGCAGGGCCGGCGCGTCCTTGATGCCGTGCAGCAGCGACAGCGCCGGGATCGTCGGCCACTCGAAGCCCATCAGCGTGACGGGGGCGCCGTTGGGAAACTCATGCAGGAAGGCGTTGGTGACGCGGTGCGTGAACTCCCGGGCCTGCTCCAACAGGTCGTCGCCGTCGCACTCGCCGACCGCGTGGACCTGGACGCCGGCGGAGTTGAACGCGAATTCATGGCGGGCGAAGACGTGGACCGGCGTGCCGCGCCGCACCACGGCGGCGACGACCTGGCTCACGTACTGGCCGATGAAGCCGTCGGGGGCTTCGTAGCAGAAGACCGCGAGGGCGTGGCGGTCGTCGTGGGGCGCTTCCTCCTTGGCGGCGACGGGCGTTTGCACCCATTCCGCGTACACGCGCTCCACCGGCGCCTCGGCGACGCCGCCGTTGCGGTAGGCGGCGGGGTCGCGGTCGGCGACGCGCAGGAATCCGTTCCGAGGCAGGGTCGTTGATGTCACTTTACACTTCTCCCACTCAACACCTTTCAAAGATTCGTTTTGACCGCCTGGCGCCTTCATGGCGTCTCGGTCAGTCCCGGGAACAGAACCATGCACAGGTCGAGGTAGCAGCGGGCGACGTCGCCCCAGACCGGGGCGTCGCCGCCGTCGCGACGGCCGTTGCGCCCCATCCGCTCCGCGTGGCCGGCATCGCCGAGGATGCGGTCCAAGGCCCAAACCATCGAACCGGGGTTGTCGTAGGTGACGACGCCGTTCTCCTCATGGCGGACGAGGTGGGCCGGCCCGGCGTGCGTGGTGACGACCGGCCGGCCGGCGCGACGGGCCAGGTCCACCACGGCGTCGTCGAACGGCACGCGGTAGCGCGACGGCAGCACCAGCGCCTCGGAGGCGCGCAACAGTCGGGTCAGCCGCGAACCCTCGACGTGGCCGAGGAACCTCGCGGCGTGGCCGACGCCCAGCTGCCAGGCGCGGTGTTCGAGTCCGCCCTGCATCCCGCCCGTGCCGACGAAGCCGATGCGCAGCTGCGGCGCCCGTTGCAGCATGACCGGCATCGCCTCCACCAGCAGGTCCACGCCGGCCGCGTGCTCCACCGGCCCGACGAAGAGGAGCAGGCGGTCGAGCGGCCCGACGCCGATTTCCATCTTGGCGTGTCCGTAATCGAGCGGCGCCTCCCACTCGTTCGGCAGCCGGCCCTCCATCGGGAAGGGCCGCACGCGCTCGTCGGCCACGCCCAGCTCGGCGGCGGCGCGCTGACGCAGCCAGTCCGGGGTCAGCACGAAGTCGGCGGCGCTAGCCGCCGCGCGCTCGGCCCCTTCGACGATGAGGGAAAGCTCGTCAGCCGGCGCGCCATTGCGGCGCGTGGCCTCGACGGAACTGACCGATAGCACTGTCGGCCGGCCGCCGGGCCGCGCGAACTCCATGGCGCTCATCCATTCGTGGAGGTGATAGAGGTCGAAGGGCGGAAAGTCCCGCAGACGGCTTTCGGCGGCGCGGGCGAAAGCGGCGGCCCGCTCGACGGGAGGGCCGTCCGCCTTTACGTCGAGGGCGTGGTAGAACACGCCCTCGATCTCGCGGTCGCCGGGCAGCGACGCGGACGCCGGAAGGAAGACGTGGGCCTCCTGGCCGGACTTGCACTGGCCAGCCGCCAACTCGGCGACGAAACGGGCCGGCGCCCCGTCATGGCCGACGGCCGCCGACGTCCACGCCAACGCGGCCGTGCGCAGCCGGGCCTTCAGCCGGGGCCGGCAGCGCTCGTTCAGGATCCTTTCCTGGTCCCAGACGTTGCCGATCTCCTCCACTCGCCGGCGTTCGTCCACGTACAGTCCGGTGTGGCCGCCGCGCGGCGACGGGCCAGGCGGCGGGAACGGCGTCGCACGGGAGCGCGCCGCGGGGATGAATTCGCCGTTGCGCAGGAGGAAGCCGGCCTCCGCCAGCTGCGTCGCCGCCGGCCGCTGCTGCTTGAAGAACGTCCGCCCGCACAGGGACGGCAACGGGTAGTCGTGCAGCGAGTGGGCGTTGAGGCCGTTAAACTCGATAAAGGAGATGTCATAGAGCCGAAGGACGAGCCGGCAGTCGCGCCAGGCGTCGCCCTTGGAACGGGCCGTTTGATCGACCCACGATTCCAGGACGCGCCAGTGGGCGAAGCCTTGACCGGGGGCGACCGGCGCCAGCCCGACGTGGTTTTCCGTCGGCGCGTAGGCTTCCGCGGCCCGACGTTCGCCGACTTCCCAGCCGTAGCGCCGCAGCGATTCCGGGTCGGTTGGGGCGGGGCGGTGGCCGTGGCCGTGGCCGTTGAGCCGCTCGCCGGCCGGCCTCCTGCCGGCGCGGGCCTGAAGTTCGACCGGGGCGTGTTCGAGAATTCCGTTCGTGAAAGCGCTCATTCGATAATCACTCGTACCGGGGCTTTTGTGTCGGCAAAGGCGCGAAGAAGTTCCCGCCTCCCCCGGGCGCCGGGGAGGGGGAACGAAGCCAGATCGTCGCCCTAGGCGACGCTGGCGTAAACGGCTTCGGTCTGCGCGGCGATGTTGTCCCAGCTGAAGGCCGCGTCCACGGCGGCCCGGCCGTTGCGGCCCATCCAGCGACAGCGATCGTGGTCCGCCAACAGCGTCCCGACGCCCCAGGCCACCGAGTCCGGCGTGTCATCGACTTGCAGGCCGTTGACGCCGTGCCAGACGAACTCGGCCGGGCCGCCGCGCTTGGTGCTGACGACCGGCTTATGGGCGCTCCAGCCTTCCAGGATGACGATGCCGAACGGCTCGTTGCGGCTGGGGACCGCCACCACGTCGCAGGCCTTGAACAGGTCGTGCAGGTCGCGGCCGCGGCGGTCGCCGAGCATCCGCACCGCGTGGGCGACGCCGAGCCGCTGGGCCAGGGCGTAGACCTCGCCGCGCATGTGGCCGTCGCCGGCGAATACGTACTTGACGGCGGGATAATGTCGCAGGACGGACGGCAGCGTGTGCATCAGGATGTCCGGCCCCTTCTGCACCACCATCCGGCCGACGAACAGCACGGTCGGGTCGAGCGGCCCGATGTGGCAGCGGCGTTTGATCTCGCCGGCGTCCACGTCGTAGTCGAAGGTTTCGGAATTGACGCCGTTGTAGATCATCTTCGTCTTGTGTTCGGGCAGGTTGTACAGCCAGCGGATCTCGTCCTTGAGTTGGTTGGAGACGGTGATGACGCGGTCGGCGCAGTAGGTGCCGTGGCGCTCGTGGTCCTGGACGCGGACGGACTGGCCGGCGAAGAAGCGGTTGCCGTTGCGCCCGTACTCCGTCGAGTGCATGGTGAGGACGGCCTTGTGACCGCGGCCCTCCTTGATCCAGACGGCGGCGTTGGAGGCCAGCCAGTCGTGGGCGTGAACCACGTCGAAGCGGCCGACGTGGTCCTCCACGGCGTTGAAGACGTGGACGAACGACCGGCACATGTTGTTGATTTCGTCCACGAAGTTGGAGGTCAGGTTGAAGCCGCAACGGTGGTAGTGGACGCCCTGGATGAGGTCGTAGTGGGCCTGGCCGTGGCCGATGCGGGTGAAGACGTGAACTTCATGGCCGCGGCGTTGGAGCGAGGAGGCAAGTTCGCTGACGTGGACGCCCACGCCGCCGACGGCGATGGAATGAAGGGTTTCCCATGAGAACAAGGCAATGCGCATTCAGGATCCTCCTCGGAACGTCCGCGACGCCGGCTGCGTCCTTTTCCCTTCCGTGTTTTTCTCCGACGTGGGTGCCACCCTCAGCGTCCACGGCGAGGGTCACGTCGGCGACGGGAAGCGCCGCGGCGGCGCTCCGTTTCACGGCAGCCGGGTTTAGGCGTTCACAAAACCGTCACGGCCTCATGGCTGGGGACAAGCTGTCGCCGTATCCTCCGACCCGCCTTCCAAAGGGGGGGGCAGTCCGGCGACGACCTGAACGAAACAACGGAGGGTGACTGGTCTTCGCGATCAGCCGCGACCGTTAACGGGTGGGGGCTTTGAGACGGCGTTCATTACCGTCTCATTGCTCGGTTTCTAGCAACTTCAATGCCGCTTTCTCACCGCACATTCCGCGGATGGAGCAAGCAGGCTTGATCTAGGGACTATATCAGGATGAAGCGAGAAGACAAGCGAAAAAAAGATGAATTTTCGTTGCGCGGTTTCCGGGCGGCGCCGCTGTACTTTCGAGCATGAAGCCGTTCCGAAGGGACACGGGTTAGTGGTGACGGCCATGACCGTCGGCGGCCGCGGGCGGCTCCAGGCTGACTTCGGCCGGACCCCAACCGAGCTTTCCCTGGAGCCAGCCGCAGAACAACGCGATGGCGGCAAGGGCCGTTACGCAACCGAGCTGCCAGACGAAGTTGGGCAACACGAAAAATCCGAGGCAGGGACAGGGAACCGGGTCCACGCGCGACCAGACGACGGCCGACATAAGGAACAGGAGGATGGCGGGCGCCCAACCGCCTTGGGCCAGGACCGGCCAGAGTTTCTTCCAGTTGACGGCCCACAGCCACCAGGCCACCCAGAGGCCGCCCGGCAGGAGGGCGTTCAGAACGCCCACGACGCGCTCCAGGGTGTCCATCACATTCGCCTCATCGTCGCGGTGGCGGTCGAAAAATGGTTCGGAGGCCACGATAGGGCGGACGGCCTGCTTCGTCAAGAATATGGGAGAGATTTTGTCACGGCGCTCGTTGCTATCCGCGCCGGAAAGGGGTATCCTTAACCGGGCAAATCCTCTCCGCCGCTCCGAGGAGATCGGTCCATGGCGCTGAACAACCTACCGCTGAACGACGCGGGCGGCGACTACTACGCCCGGCAGTTCGGCAACCGGATCCAAAACATCCGCAAGTATGGCGCGACGCCGCCGACGCAGCGAAAGGCCGGGTGCTTGGGGGGCGGCGGTGCGATGGGCGGCGGCATTTTCGCGGTGATCGTCGTCATTCGCATCATCGCGGCCGTCGGCTCGGTCGGATCCTCCAGCTACAACAGCAACTACAACACCTACGACCCGCCGAACATCACCGTGCCCGACCCGCCGCCGCCGCCGATCGACTGGCAGAATAACGTGCAGGTCGATCCGCCGGTTGATCCGAACTTGCCGAACGGGAATCCGCCGCCGTGGCAGCCGGGGCAGCCTTTTGTTTTGCCGCCGCTCGATCCGCCGGCCGTGCAGCCGGACGACCCCTTGATACGGCCGGACCCGCCCGTCGTTGTGCCGGACGACCCGCCGGCGGTCCCGGACCCCAACCCGCCGGTGGCGCCTGGGGACGACAAACCGGGCGACGACGACAAGTAAATCCGGGGCAGGAAACGTCCACCGATCAGGGCGCGCCAGCGCCCTGATTCTTCATTTTTGCGTCCGCTGTTCGGGAAGGAGTCCTACTTGCCCCTTTTCGGCGCCCACATGTCCGTCGCCGGCGGTTGCCCCAACGCCCTGCGCCTGGCGCGCGAACATCACTGCGACACCGTGCAGCTCTTCACCAAGAACGCCAATCAGTGGAACGCTCGGCCCTTCGCGGAAGAGGAAGTGCGGCTGTTCCGCGACGCCCTGCGCGAGAGCGGGCTGCGGTTCGCCACGGCCCACGATTCCTACCTCATTAATCTCGCATCGCCGGACGAGACCCTGTACCGGCGGTCGGTGGAAGCGTTCGTGGTCGAGGTGAGGCGGGCGGAGCAGCTGGGCCTTTCGTATCTGGTGATGCACCCCGGCGCCCACGTGAACAGCGGCGAGGAGGCAGGCTTGGCCCGCGTGGCCCGCGCCCTGGATGAAGTCCACGCTCGCTGTCCGGATTTCGGCGTCCGGGTGCTGATCGAGACCACGGCCGGCCAGGGCACGACGCTCGGCTGGCGATTCGAGCACCTGGGGCGTATCCTGTCGTCGGTCGCGGCGCCCGACCGGCTCGGCGTCTGCTTCGACACCTGCCACGTCTTCGCGGCCGGCTACGCCCTGGGGACGCGCCCGGAATACGAAGCCACGATGGCCGCGTTCGACCGCGCGGTGGGATTGGAGAAATTACGGGTCTTTCACGTCAACGATAGTCTCAAGCCGCTCGGCAGCCGCGTGGACCGGCACGCCCACATCGGCCGCGGTCAACTTGGGTTGGGGCCGTTCCGGTCCCTCGTCAACGACCCGCGTTTCGCGGATCGGCCGATGATCCTGGAGACGGCGAAGGAAGAAGGCGACAACGACGACATGGATACGGTGAATCTGGGCGTGCTTCGCGGGCTAGTAGCGGCCTTTTCCTGAACCGGCAGACAGCTTCGCCCTCGTCGTCCTCGTTCCCAAACTCCTGTTTGGGAACGCGAAAGTGCGAAACTCCTGTTTCGCGTCCGGCCAAGGAACGGGACGCGAAACGGAGTTTCGCGGAAGTCGTTCCCAAACAGGAGTTTGGGAACGAGGGAAGGGCGTGCCGGTGCCGCCGGCCAGGATGACGACGCGGCCCTTGTCGAGGTGGCGGCTGGCGCGGCGGCGGATGTACGGCTCGGCCACCGTCTCCATGCGGATGGCGGTGAGCAGGCGCGTCTCGCACTGGAGGTTTTCCAGGGCGCCTTGCAGGGCCAGGCCGTTGAGGACGGTGGCCAACATGCCCATGTAGTGGGCGGTGCCCTTGGTGATGGTCTCGCCGCCGGCGCTGAACTGGGCACCGCGGAGGATGTTGCCGGCCCCGACGACGACGGCCAACTGGACGCCGCGCTGCACCTGGCGGGCGAGGTCGAGCGTCTCGTCGATGTTGATGCCGCTGCGGCCGGGCGTGCCGAAGGCCTCGCCGCTGACCTTGAGGACGACGCGACGGTACTTGGGTTTCAGGGGATCGCCGGCCTGGTCTTCCATCGCGGGGTTCCTGTGCGGGTGCGGTGGGCTACGCGGGGATTATAGGAATCCGACGGCGGCGCGGAAGGGCGTGCGCCAATCCGGGCTTGGCGCCAGGTTTTGGCGCATCGTAAGGCATTCGTGCGTCAACAGTTAACGTGGGTTGCGCCGATGCGCCAAGGTCCGCGCCGCGCCCAGCGGTGTCGCCCGCAAGCACGGTAGCGATCCCGCCTGCATCGTTCATTGCTCCAAGGCGTTGGGCGGCCCGGAAGCGCCTGCTTGGAAGTCGCGTTCCTGCCTCAACTGTGCGTGGAGCATTTCCAGTTCGTCACGGGAAAAGGGCCGAACTTTCACCCCCCGGAGTTTCTTGGTCTTCACATAACGGGCTAGATGGAAGCCGACATACTCTTGCACCTTGGAAAGGAGTTCGGCGGCCTGGGGCTGGCGGAACTGGCGAAGACGTGCCAGGAGGAAGCGCGGGGGTTGCTCTAACGCCATGCTCAGCAGCCGGGACAGCTGAGGGCACCTTGGATCTCGGAAAACCACACTGCCTACCCGGTCAGATGCAACGACTTGTTCCGCTATTTGAACTTCAGCGATCACGTTGCCTACGGGTGATCCGCACTGGTGATCGGTTGCCGCCCTTGTCGGTCGTTGAACAGTCGATTGTTGGATATCGTCCCGCTGTTGGATATCGCCCCTGTCTCCGCTCTCAATTCCCCGAGGGGGTCGAGAGAACCGTTGAGTGTCTCAATCCGGCTGTTATTTCCTCCGAACCTGACGAATCGATACACACGGCCTCTGAACCAGATAGGCTTTTTTTCTCCCGGTGGGGACGGTGGCCACGGCGGCGGTGGCGTCCCATCCTCTTTTGGTTCGGGGTCTGGCTCCGGCTTTATGGTCTTCTGCTCCAGGGACGTGACGCGCTGCTCAAGTTTCGCAACCAGCTGGTGTAAACCCTGTAAGGTATCCTCAATTGTGGCGAGTGTACCGATGCACTGCTTGAGGCCCGCGACCTCTTGCCCCAGTTGGTTGACAGCCCCAGTTAGTTCAGTGATCCTGGCGATCAGCGGCTGGACTGCCTTGTTGATCATCTGCTGCATAATTATGACGTCCATAGGCTCTCCGTTCGGCGCGTTTAATTTTGGCATTTGGGCCAGAATTGTTTCCAGTTGTCCAACTGCTTCTTCCAACTCCTTTTTTCGTTTTTCGGCCTCTATGCGCTGTTCGTGTTCTGCGGCTTCGCGTCTTTCCGCTTCGATTCGTTGGTTGTACTCTTCCGCCTGCTTGACTTGGGCTTGCTCCTGCCTGTCTACGGCCTCTTTCCTTCGACTCTCCGCTTCGGTACGCTTTCGTTGTTCCTTTAGGAATTTCCCCCATGCGACGAAGGCCGCAATCAGGCCAGCGACAGCTGTAATAAGTGCCGCCAGTTCTGAAAGAAAACCTCCTTCCGCAAGGAGCAGGGGCATGACAAATGGCTTTCCTTCCGTAACGACGCTGCGAAACCGAACGTACCGCTCAGCAGGCGGCTTACGCGGGCACAACGCTGAAGCTGGCTGAACCATCAGTCGCGTGGCCGGTCTGCTGGAGCAAATGGTTCGGTTCGATCATCCTAGATGTCCCCTTTTCGGCCTGCCCTTCTCTTTCCCGGCCGCGGTGGCCTGTTACTCCGGCGGCTGCCATCCGTTGGCCACGGCAACGCGGAACACCTCGACAATGACTTGCTCGGCGTCAATGCGTGACTGGTAGCGCATCTGGTCAGAATGCGCGCCCTCTAGGAGGTCGAACAGTCCGGCCGGCAACTCGTCGTAACTTTCCCCGATGCCTTGCTCGGCCCTTCGCCAGATCCAACTCGTTCGGGTCTGCTCCTCCGGGTGCTTGCGGTGGGTGAGCATCCAGCGGACGGCTCTGGCGCCGCTCGGATCGCCTTGGGCATCGAGCCAGTCCGCGAACTCTTGCCGCTTATCGGCATTGTACGGGTCGGCCGCGATGCTCTCCCATCTGGTGTTTTGGTCCATGATTCTCACCTCAGCGTTCAGGAGGTTCCTCCGGCAACAGAAATGCGTTGCCTACCTTGAGGGTCTGCATCATCGCTTGGCGGCGGGGCTACTGCGACGACGGTGGCTGCCCGCCCTCTCCAAACAACTCCTCAATGCTTGGGACCTCACACTCTCGTCGAAGGTACAGGATGTGGCAACGAACCTTCTTGGGCTTGTCGCCCTTACCCTTCGCCCAGAGGACCGACGGCACTGCGGTCACAAGCTGCCATCCTTCGAGCGCCGCCTCGTCGAGATACTCTGCCGTCATCGGACAGGAGTCCATGCCGTCCAGAGAACCCGCCAACTCTTCGTCACCTTGCCACTCGCCGTTGACGCTTCCGACGCGGTCGTAGATTACGGAACAAATGCGATGCTCGAACGACTTCATACGATGCTTCCTCCCGTGGAACCCTCTTGCTTCCACGAACCGAACTGGTGAATGTGCTGACCGGTGCCGGTCAGCATATGGCACGCGCCGGTCTGGCCATACGAAGCGCCGGTTGGCCGATTTCGCGGATAGCTGTTAGACACGTCACCAAGCAAACCACAGCCTTTCGCCTCTGTCAAGATCCCGACAGCGATCCTCTCTTTTTTCCTTGCTTCGGTATCTTCAGACATGCGCTGTCGTACACTCGCCCACTCGCCACGATCCGGAGGTTCATCATGGCCCTCGCACCCGTAGCCTACCTGCCACCCGCTAACGGCGAACCACCGTCCAGCCGGCGGAGCTGGCGAAGGCGTGCTAGGTGGAAGTGCGGGGGTTGCTTTAACGCCAGGGTGGACATTCAGGCGTCACCGACCACCAAGCCCGAGTTGCCTGCGGATGACCTCGCACAACGTATCCGCGATTTCCCGGTGACGCGGCACGGGAGCTTGTTGGCCGTTGGCCGGATTACGGTAGACGTCGTGCCGACGGCCATGGCGCAAGAACTCGCATCCAGCCTGTTTCAACTCCCGGAGGAAGGCCTGGCGCTTCACACCTCCAACTCCAGCGGTTGCCGCTGCGCGGCGGCCGGGGCGGGCGGCCGCTCGTGCGTGACCATCAGGTCGTAAGCGTCCTGAATATTCTCCCGGAGTTCCTCCAGGCTTACGCCTTGACTGAACACGCCGGGTACTTCCATCAGCCGGCCGACGTACCAGTCGCCGTCCTTCCAGAACTCAAGCGTAAATTGGCCTCGCATCGCCTGCCCTCGCGCACCCGACAACCGAACCCGGTTGCCACATGAACCAGAATACCGAGAAGCCGGATCGGCCCGCAAGACGACGCTGCGGGTTGGGAATGCCAGGTGCCGAGACATTCGCCGCGTCGTCGGCGACTCCAGAGGCCCCCGGAGAAGCGCCGGAACCTGCTCCCAGGCCGTCTGGTAGGTCGCCTCCGGCGGGCACGGCACATACCGATCCGCGGTCAGGAACACCGGCATGTCGGGCAGGATGTCGCCGACGGCGACCGGCTCGACGTATGCGACCGTCTCGGTCCCGGCCGCGTAGGCCGCCAAGGTCAGCGGCTTGTCCGGCGGCAGCGTACACGGTTCGTCGCGGATGCGGTCCCAGATCGCCTTGTGGCTCCCCTGCGGATCGCGGGGGCCGGGCGGGAACAGGTCCACGATCAGCAGATGCACGCCGGCCTGAAGGAACTCGACCGCCTTGCGGGCGAAGGCGCGGAGGGCGTGGCAGCTGTCCTTGTTGCCCGGCGACACGATTTCGAGGATCGCCGCCACGTCGCCGTCCGGGTGGCGGACGGTGATGCGGTTCGCCTTGCGGGCATGGCGCGCGGCCACCCCACCATGCGTGAAGCCCCGTCACCGAGCCAGCCGGTTCAGGATCTCGACGCCGCGGTCCAGCGTCCGCTCGTCGGCGGCGTAGCTGAGCCGGAAATGCGTGTCGCGGCGGCTGAAGACCGTCCCCGGAATGATGAGCAACTGGTTGCGGATGGCCTCGGCCACGAACTCCGTACCCGTGCCGTGCGGCGCCTTCGGGAAGAGGTAGAAGGCGCCTTCCGCCTTCGCCACCTCGTAGCGGTCCTTGATGCCGTCGTAGATGCGGTCGCGCTTGCGGCGGTACTCGGCGACGTGCTCCGACACGTCGTAATCCAAGGCCGCGACGCCGGCGTGCTGCACCATGCTCGGGGCGCAGACGAACGTGAACTGCTGCAGCTTGGTCATCTCCTCAATGAGCCGGCGCGGGCCGTGGGCGAAGCCGAGGCGCCAGCCGGTCATGCCGTAGGCCTTGCTGAAGCCGTCCAGCACCAGCACGTCCGGGTTGAACTCCGCCGCACTCGTGAACGGGGCGTCGTAGCAGAACACACGATAAATCTCATCGCTGATGAGCAGAATGCCGCGCTCCCGCGCCAACTCGGCCACGGCGCGCACCTGTTCGCGCGGGTAGACGCGGCCGGTCGGGTTGGCGGGGCTGTTGAGCAGGATGGCCTTGGTGCGCGGCGTCAGGGCGGCGCGCAGGCGGTCCACGTCCGCGCCGAAATCGGGATACGTGTCCACGTACACCGTTGTCCCGCCGGCCAGGGTGACGAGATGCGGGTACATGACGAAGTACGGGTCGAAGACGATCACCTCGTCGCCGGGGTTGACCGTGCAACAAAGGGCCAGGACGAGGCCGCCGCTGGTGCCGCTGGTGATGAACAGCTCGCGGTCGTCGTGGGGATGACGGGCGCGGACCTCGGCGAGGATCTTGGCGCGCAGCTCGGGGACGCCCTGCGTGACGGTGTAGGCGTTGGCGCCGCGGTCGATGGCGGCGTGGGCGGCGGCCTTGATCGGTTCGGGCACGTCGAAGTCGGGCTGGCCGATGCTGAGGTTGACCGGGTCCTTGAGGCTGCGGGCCAGTTCAAAGACTTTGCGGATTCCCGACGACTCGATATGTCTCATGCGGTCGGCGATCCAGCGGTCGGCGGCCATTCGGCGCACTCCTGCGGGCGGCGGGGCGACTCTGAAGAGTGTAGCGGCCGGCCGGCCCGACGGCACTGCCGGCCCGACTGGCTCACCCCAGGGAAACCTCGTGGTAGTCCAAGGCCCATTCGCGCATGAAGCGGACGCGGTTGGGCCGGACGCGGTAGACGATCAGCTCGGGGTTGTCGAGGCTGCCGAGGTACTGACGCAGCAGCGGGTTGGCGTCCCAGATTTCTTGCAGCAGCGCCCGATCCGTAACCGCCTCGGCCGTGCCGGTGATGCGTACTTGATCGTGGCGGTCGTCGAGGTAGCCGAGTTCCACCTTGGCGTTGGCGGCGATTTCGCCGGTCTTGTGGTAGCCGCGCAGGTTGGCGACGTAGACGGTGAAGCCGTCCGTGCGCACCGGCGACACCGGCCGCAAGCGCGGCTGGTCGCCGTCCATCGTGGCCAGGAACGGGAAGCGGTCGGCCCGGACGACGGCCGACGCCAACTCGGCGACGCGCGCGGGATCGACCGGCTCGGGGATGGGTTTGCTCATAAAAGCGTTCTATCGCATCGGCCGCGAACGGCGATTCGCCGGCGGCGCTTTTGCCCGGGTTACGTCGGGTCGCGGCGCCGCCCAATTCGCCTTCCCCGCGCCCCGGCGGTTCGGGTAGGTTGGCGGGTCGGCGGAATGAGAAACCGAAACGTCGTACACCACGAAAGGAGTCGTGACATGAGAATGCGTTACTTTACCGCCCTGGTGATGCTGGGCGTGCTGGTTCCGGCCACCCGCGCCGACGACGCGGACGAAGCCCGAACGCTGCGGCAGATCCAACGGATCAAGGACAGCGACAGCACCGAATGGAGGCGCATCCCCTGGGCCGCCTCGCTGCTCGACGCCGAGCGGGCGGCGAAGGACGAGAACCGGCCGGTGTTCCTGTTTACCCACGACGGCAACCTAGACACCGGCCGTTGCTGAAACGGCGCCCGCGACATGAGGGTGGGTCCACTCTCGGATGACAAGATCATCGATCTGCTAACGAAGTATTTCGTCCCCGTCTGGCTCTCCAACGATCATTTCCAACTGGCCGCGCCGTCGGACGCCGAACAGAGTGAGGTCATGCGCATTTACCGCGAGCGGGAGCGCCGCCATCTCGCCACCGGCACGGTCTGCGTCGTCGTCCTCGCCCCCGACGCTTCGGTGGCCGCGACGCTCCGCCTGCACCAGGCCGCGGACCCCGAAATCCTCGGCCCGTTCCTTCAAAAAATCGTGGACGACGGCAAGCTAAACCCGCGGAGCGCCGAGGCCATCCGGGCGACCACGGCCGCGTCGCCTCCGCTCGCCAAGCCGCGGACGGAAGGCGGCATGGTCCTGCACGTCCTGACGCGCTTCGCGGACATGAAACCCAACCGCGGCGTCAGCCAGGATTGGTTGGAGTGGACCCCCGCCGAGTGGTCGGCCTTCGCGCCGGCCAAGGACGCGGCGGTGAGGGCGGTGCAAACCGTGCCGAAGGAGACGGCTTATAATCTCTTCCGGCGACTCTATCCGCCGTGGGCCACGTGGGACCCGCGGAAATGTCAGGTGGTCGGCGGTACGCTTACTACCGCCGTGGTCGCCGTGGAAGGCGGGGAAATCCGGCTCAGGCTGGAAGGCGAGGGGGAAATGCGGGTCCCGGTCGGGGACGACCCCGTCGGCGGGAAGATCACGGTTCGGCTGGTCGGGGCGGCCCGCTACGACACGGCCCGACGAGCCTTCACCTCGTTCGCCCTGGTTTCCGATCGGGCCGAATTCCTCCGCTACTGGAAGGGGGCGCCGTTGCCGGCGAAAATGATGGTGGGCGTCGAGATGGAACCGTGAGACGGGGAGGACGTTGCCCGTTTAGCCGCGACCCGAAGGGGAGCGCTCCGTCCAAGCGCTCCCCTTCGGGCGCGGCTAAACGGCGGCGCCAACCGGGTCGCGCCTCTAACGGTCCACCCCCGACGCCGCGGCGGCCTTGGCCCACTTCTGATACAGCCGGGCCATCTGGCAAACGGTCGGGCTGGGGTCGCCGTCCGCCATCTGCTCCAGCCGGTCGCCGAGGTCGAGCTTGTCCTGCTGGCTTATGACGCGCACGGCCGCCAGGCGGACGGACGGCGCCTCGTCGTGGCTGAGTTCGCGCAGCCAGGCGCCGGGTTCCACGTCGGTCCCGCCCCGGAGGTAATCGAGCACGTTGAGCCGTTGGGCCGGGTCGGGATGGTAGAGGCACCAGCCGATTTTAAGGCATTGAGGAGATAATTTACGGTCTTTCCGTAAGACCTCCTCGCAAGCCGCGCGCACCTCGGGGTCGGCGTCGTGGAGCAGCGGCAGCAGGCGGTTGGCCGGCGCCGCGTCCTCGCCGGCCGGCCCCAGCGCCAGCAGGGCGCCCCGGCGCACCTCGGGGGCCGCGTCGCGGAGCAGCGGCGCGACCTCGTCCATGACTTCCATGTTCGGATGTACGGCCAGCTGCAAAGCCCGCAGCCGGACGGCCGCCGCCTCGTCGCGCAAGGCGGCCTTCAGCAACCGGCGGCCGGCCGTCAGCAATTCCGTCGAATCCTCGCCGTGATCCAGGGCGGCGGAGCAAAAATCGAGCGCGGCGACGTGTACGTCCGGCTCGCCGTCCTCGGCCGACGCCGCGACCAGGCCGACGCAGGCGCCCAGCAGCGCGTCGGCGGGCGCCGCCGCCGTCGGCGCAAACCAGCCC
>Ga0182024_10003652_pt1 | contig 36388 bp, 31 predicted proteins | sample P32metaG_FD_120480 | JGI IMG/M metagenome (GOLD analysis project Ga0182024, IMG submission 120480) | Permafrost microbial communities from Stordalen Mire, Sweden - P3-2 metaG (Illumina Assembly) | ecosystem: Environmental > Terrestrial > Soil > Wetlands > Permafrost | place: Sweden: Stordalen...
GGCGCTCGGCATCAACGTGCCGGCGACGCTACTCGCTACCGCTGACGAGGTGATCGAATAACCAATGCGCTCCCCTCTCCGCATAGCTCCCTCCCGCGGAGCGGGTTAGTGCAATATCTGTTTTGCGAAGAGCGCCCGATCATCACTCGAAATGCCGCGCATTCATTGACAGTTCACAACCAATTGCTATCATTGTGAGTACTTATGGCCATGCGGCCCACGAGGCCCCCGCGAAAAGCGGGAGCCGATTTTGTATCGATACCAGTACCGCTCTCTGGATCGTATTGAAGATGCCGCTGTCCATTCGGTACATTCTCCTCAACAAGCGTTTAGTGCTGACGAGCCGAATTTGCGAGATTACCGCTGCCGCAGTCTCTCTCTTATGCTGAAACTGAACGTGGTACGGATTGTCTTTGACGCGCGAGCTCAGAGGCACGGTCAGCACTGAATCTCTGTTGAACTTTCTTAGCACCAGTACAGGTCGCTCAAAATCTTCGTTCTTACCTGCATCGCGGTCGGCGCTCGTCACACGACTCCTGCAAAAGGAACCCCATGTCGGTTCAGTCGCTCGGTCATCGGCCCCCGCTGGCCGCCGGCGTTGGTCCCGCGCCCAGCACCGCGCTTGGGCATATTCCGGGCGACAACGGTTGGCCGATCGTTGGCCACACGCTGTCGCTTCTCGCCGATCCCAAGGGATTCGTCGAGCGGCGGGCGCGGCGTTACGGCCCGGTCTACCGCAGCCGCGCGTTCGGCCAAGCCAATGTCTCGCTGCTTGGCCCAGAGGCTAACGAGCTCGTCTTGTTTGACAGTCAAAAATTGTTCTCGTCCGCTCTTGGCTGGGATGTACTCCTCGGTCGGCTGTTTCCCCGCGGGCTGATGCTGCTCGATTTCGACGAGCACCGCCTGCATCGGCGCGCGCTATCGGTCGCGTTCAAATCCGGACCGATGCAGTCCTATCTCACCGAGCTCAATTCCGGGATAGCGAAAGGCTTGGCGCAATGGCCGCGCGGGCGTGAATTCAAATTCTATCCGGCGATCAAGCAGCTGACGCTTGATCTTGCGGCGACCTCGTTCCTCGGCGAAGAGCTCGGTCCGGAGCTCGACGCGGTCAAACGGGCCTTCGTCGCGATGGTGGCGGCCTCGATCGCGATCATTCGCGTGCCCCTGCCGGGAACGCCGATGGGCCGAGGCGTGCGCGGACGTGCGCTGATCGTCGACTATTTCAACCGGCAGATACCGTTGCGGCGCGAGCGCGGCGGCGAGGATCTGTTTTCCCAGCTATGCCGCGCGACCTGGGACGATGGCTCTTTGTTGTCGAATGCGGACATCGTTGACCACATGAGCTTTCTGATGATGGCGGCGCACGATACGCTGACCTCTTCGTTCACTTCGTTCGTTTATCGGCTGGCGGCGAATCCCGGCTGGCAAGAAAAGGTGCGCGAGGAGCAGCGTGCACTGGGCATCGCGCCAGGCGAACCGCTGCCATTCAATCGCCTCGACGACCTCCCACTGACCGAAATGGCGTTCAAGGAAGCGATGCGGTTGGCGCCGCCGGTGCCGTCATTGCCGCGGCGCGCGGTGCGCGACCTGGAATTCATGGGCTTCCACATTCCGGCCGGGACTGGCGTCAACATCAATCCACTCTACACCCACTACATGCCGCAGCTTTGGCCCGAGCCGGAACGCTACGATCCTACGCGCTTTGGCCCCGAGGCCTCGCGCGGCCGGCACAAATACGCCTTCGTTCCGTTCGGCGGCGGCGCGCATATGTGCCTGGGATTGAACTTCGCTTACATGCAGGCCAAGTGCTTCACTTGGCATTTCCTGAAAAATTGCCGGGTCTCGGTCGCGCATGACTACCGGCCCGACTGGCGCATGTGGCCGATACCCTATCCGCGCGACGGACTTTCGGTGACGCTCACGCCGGTATGACGGCGCGCTGATCCATCACCGTTTTGGTAAAACGGTCGATCTCTACTAGCCGCGTGATCGTGCGCGCAGGCATCGCGGTATCGTTTCATCCCCGCGAACAGGGCCACGCGGTCGAGCGGCGCTTTTGACCCCGAAAACTGCCGATACAACGAGGCGACGTTGATAACGATGCGCTCGGGATCGAGCCATGTGGCAAAACGATCGAGATTGATCTTCCGCGCCGCATCTTCGGAGGGCAGGCCGGCATCGAAATGCCGCCGTGTCTCCGCCGCGATATATTCGAAATAAGCCTTCAGCTCGCGTACGGCCGGCTTCTCAGCGATCGGCCCGTGGCCCGGGATGATGACATCGACGTCGAGACTCAAAATGTAATCGCAAGCCTTGATCCAGTTTTCGATCGGGCCCGCCCAAAGCACCGGGTGACCGCCAACGAACAACGGATCTCCCGTATACAGGATTCGGTCCTCCGGCGAGTGGACGAGGACGTCTCCGCGGGTATGCGCTGAGCCGAGATGGGTCAAGACCAGCCGCTTGTCGCCGACCATGACTTCCATCGTGTTGTCGAACAAGGTCGTTGGCGGTGTACTGACCACGCCGCGCCAGTCGAACCGGCTACCCATAATCTCGTGGAAGAAGGCGCCGCCTTCGCCAAGATTCTGCCACCCCGCCTCGAACGCCTGGAGGGCGCTCGGCGGCGCTTCGGCGAACTCCTCCGCGCAGGCGCGGCAGGCGATGATCTCGGCGCCTTCCACCAGCTGATTACCGAAAGTGTGGTCGCCTTTGGCATGGGTGTTGATGAGCTTGCGGATGCTGCGCGCGGCCGGGACCGCGTCGCGCATGGTCTTGAGCATCTGCGCGGTGAGCGGCAGGTCGAATAGCGTGTCGACGAGCAGAGTTTGGTCGCCGTTCGTGACCAAACCGGCGTTGCTCCAACCCCAAGAGCCGTCCGGCTGCAGATAGGCAAAACAGCCGTGCCCGATGTCATGCAGTCCCTTGGTGTATTGCCATTTGCCCATTGAATTCATTCCCTTGCGCGTCGAAGCATTCACGCCGCCTGTTCGCGGCCCTTGACCGACAATAGCGCAATCACTTCATTTGTGGTCGCCACGTCGCCGAATACCCGGATGATCGATGTCAACGTCGCGTTGTGTTCGGCGTCGCTCAAGGCTGCGTTGGCGTCGGCGACGAAGACCAGGCGATAGTTGAGCATCATCGCGTCGCGCGCGGAGGATTCGCAGCAGATATTGGTCAACGTCCCGACGATGATCACCGTGTCGATGCCGGCGTTCCGCAAATGACGATCGATATCGGACGAACCCTGAATAAAGGCACTGAACCGTTTTTTGACGAGGATCGCGTCCTCTGGCCGCACGTCGAGATCGGCATGCAGCTCGAAGCCGCGCGAACCCGGGGTCAGCTCGGACAGCGTGGCCCGCCTCGGGTCGCCATCGAAGAAAACGCGCCATGCCTCGGATTGCCCTTCCAGACACATTTTGACCCACACCACCATGCCGCCGGCCGCGCGGGTCGCCGCGGCGAGTTTGTTCACGTTCGGCACGATCTCACGGGCGGCGGGAACCTCGACCGGCATGCCGGGCAACATGAAAGCGTTTTGCAGATCGATCACCACCAGCGCGGTCTTGGGGCCGAGCAGGCGGTCGTAGCGGTTCAATCTGCCGCGCTGCGCCTTGACCTGTGCGATCACGTCCTCGGGGATGGAGATCGTGTGCATGGCGTTCCTCCTTGGGAGGGCCGGTCAGCCCGTCGTTCCCTCGCGGATCGTCATAGCATCAGGACCGATGAGATTCCACGCGTTACGCCGGGGTACGCCCGGCGCGCGGATCGTCTCGGCATTGCGCCACCGCGCCGACGTCGTGTTAGATTCTACCCGTTAAGGGAGGGACCGATGCCGAAACAAATGCAGGGCAAGGTATGCGTGATCACCGGCGGCGCCGGCAGTATCGGGGCCGCGGCCGCGAAGTTGCTGCTTCACGAAGGCGCCAAGATCATGCTCGCGGATCTGAGCGAGGCCGCCCTGAGGACGTCCGCTGCGGCCCTCGGCGGCGGTGACAATCTTGCATGGTGCGCAGCCGACGTCACCAAATCGGATCAGGTCAAAGCCGCGATTTCGAACACGGTCGTCCGGTTCGGCAAGATCGACGTGCTGTTCAGCAATGCCGGCAATTTCGGCGCCGTGGCGCCGATCGCCGACTACCCGGAAGAGGTCTTCGACTCGGTCATGGCCGTGCACGTCAAAGGCGCTTTCCTCACCGCCAAGCACGGGGTGCCGCAAATGAACGATGGCGGCTCGATCATCATCACCTCCAGCATCGTCGGCGTGAAGGGTGACCCCGGCGTCTACGGCTACATCACCGCCAAACACGCCCAGGTCGGGCTGATGCGAGTGCTGGCAAAAGAGCTTGCCGGGCGCAACATCCGCGTCAACACCATTCATCCCGGGCCGGTTGACAATAGCTTCCAGTTGAGTGTCGAGAACAACTTGACCGGCGTACTTGGGCGTGATGCGACCCAGTTCTTCAACGACATCATCCCCCTGCACCGGCACGCCCGTCCCGACGAAGTAGCGCGTTCGGTGCTCTATCTCGCTTCCGATGCGAGCAGTTTCACGACCGGAAGCCTGCTGATGGTGGACGGCGGGCTGAGCGCGTGACGTTGATTAACGAAGTGTAAATGGATGTTGGATAGCACTGGACTGGGGAGGGAACCGACCAGGCACGAGGAACAATGTTCCGGGTCCTCAACCGTTTGACGCGATCAACAAGTGGCCGGGGGCTCGACCACAAGGGCAGCCTGTTGGCGCTCACGTTGAACAACATGACCCAAGGCGTGGTGATGTGCGACGCCGCGGGCCGGCTGGTCGTCTGCAACGATCAATATTTGACCATGTACGGGCTACCTCCGGATGTCGTAAAGCCCGGCGCTGCGCTCATCGATATCATCCGGCAGCGGGCCAGATCAGGGAGCCTGCACCGCGATGCCGCGCAGTACTGCGCCGAACTCATGGAACAGATGGCCGCCGGCAAGATCGTGCGTTTCGTGAACGAAACCCCGGACGGACGCGCCATCTCAGTCGTCAACCGGCCGATACCCGGTTCCGTTTATTGGGTCGGCACCCATGACGATATCACCGAGCGGCGATCGGCCGAACGAAAGAGCGCTCTGCTGGTTGAGCAGGAAGCGCGCCGCGCCGTCGTCGACGAGGCGATCGCCTGGTTCCGCGAAAGCGTCGAGGGAGTCTTGAAGACCGTCGCCGATAGCGTGGCGGCGATGAAGTCGACGGCGACGGTGCTGTCGACAACATCAAGCGAGAGCACGGCGCAAACGGCCGGCGCGGTTGCGACCTCCAACGAAGCCTTCGGCAGTGCCGAAGTGGCCGCTACCGCGGCGGATGAATTGGCCAAATCGATTGCTGAGATCAACAGGCAACTGGTGCGCGCCAGCGACGTGGTGAGGGCCGCGGCGGCGGAGGCGCAATCGACCAACGAAGACATTGCCGGGCTCGCACGAGCGGCGCAAAAGATCGACGACGTCGTCAAGCTTATTCAAAGCGTGGCCGGGCAGACCAATTTGCTGGCGCTCAATGCCACGATCGAGGCGGCGCGCGCGGGAGCGGCGGGCAGAGGCTTCGCCGTCGTCGCCTCCGAGGTCAAAGCGCTGGCCGTGCAGACCGCCAAGGCGACCGACGACATAGCCGCGCAGATCGCGGCGGTGCAGTCCTCGACGCAAAGCGCGGTCGGCGCTATCGGCAACGTTACCGGACGCATGCACGAGATCCGTGAGTTCACCGCCGCCATCGCGACCTCGGTCGAACAGCAGAACGCGGCGACTAAGGAGATTTCCTTCAGCGTTGCAGCCGCCGCGTCGGGCACCAAATCGGTCGTCGCGGTGCTGCAGCGCGTCTCCAGCACGATCGCCGAAATGCGCTCATCGGCGGATACGGTGCTGGCGGCGTCGCAAGCCGTCGAGGAGGCGGCCGACAATCTGCGCGGCAGTGTCGACGGCTTTCTGTGCAAAGTCGCGATGTAGAATGATTGACGGACGTTAGATCGCGGCTCGTCCGGGCGCCGCTTCCATCGCCACGCGCGCGAAGGTCGCGATGATGCGCGCTCCGGCCTTGATCGATCCGCGCAAGTTGCCGGCGACTTTGGAGTTGCCGCCAATGCGGCAGTGGTAGGGGACGGGCAGTTCCAGCACGCGCAAACCGGCACGCGCCACGCGCATCTGCATTTCGAGATTCCAGCCATAAGTGAGTTCGCGCATGCCGAGCGCCAGCAGCGTGTCGCGGCGGATGGCGCGATAGGCGCACATATCGGTGTAGCGCACGCCGTAGAGAAACTTGATCAATGCGCCGGCGGCGAGGCCGGCGAGTATCTGATGGCTCGCCATGCTGCCCGGTTCGCGCCGTCCGCGTGCGCGCGAGCCGATGACGAAATCGTAACTGCCGGAGCGGATGACGGCGACCATATCTTTGATCGCCGCCGGATCGTCGGCGCCGTCGCCGTCCATGAAGACGACGATTTCGGCATTCTGGGCCGCTTGCGCGCCGGTGAGGCAGGCACGGCCATAGCCGCTGCCTGCGGCGATCACTTCTGCGCCGGCGTGACGCGCGATGTCCGGCGTCCCGTCTGTGCTGCCGCCGTCCGCCACGATCACCCGATCGACGATATCGTGCGGCAGTGCGGTCACGACCGCGCCGATCGAATCGGCCTCATTGAATGTGGGGATGACGACGGCGACACCGCTCGCGAACGGCGGCATCGCTACAAGCTCCAGCGCAATCCGCAACTCGCGCATGCGGCCGGCGGCTTGTCCGAAAGCAGCCCTTTGCGGAAATCGCGGTAGGCCTCACCGGTCCAGATCTCGCGCAAGCTCTGCTGGGTGGCGTCGCCGAGCGTGTAATTCTCGTAGCCGCGCTGAGAGAACGGAGCGATGCAACACGGCAGCGCGCGGCCGTTTGCGGTGAAGTACATCACCGTCCAGGGCCGGCGGCACATCGACCACGGCGAACCGCTACCTTGCCGTTTCAAACTCATGCCCGGCTCAGAGGCGGCGCCCGAGGCGCTGAAGGTGACGCCGAGCGAAGCAGCGACCTCGGCGGCGCGATCGATATACGCCGCCTCCTCGCCCGAGAGCTGCTCGTAGAGCGCTTGATCCGGCCGTGCCTTGCCGATGGCGTTCTCCTCGAAGAACACCAGCCGCTGCAGGTAAACTTCCTTGACGCCGGTATCCGCCGCGACGCGTACGAAATCGGGCAATTGCTCGACGGTCTCGCGCATGCCGGTCAGCCACGCCGATACCCGCGGCTTAAGCTTGCCCTCGCGCTCCTGCAGGTCGCGAAAGGCGCGCACGTTCTTGAGGATGCGGTTGAAATAATTCTTGCCGCGAATGGCGCGATAGGATTCGGCGTTGGCCGCGTCGAACGAGACGCGCAGTTCGTCCAGATCGGCTTCGATCAGCGCGCGACCGTTCTTGTCGTTGAGCACGGTGCCGTTGGTGTTGAACAGCACGTAGGTGCCGCGGTCCTTGAGGTAGCGCACCATGCGCGGCAAATGCTTCACCAGCATGGGCTCGCCGACGCCGTGCAGCACCGCGCGCGAAAGATTCGGAACCTGATCGACGATCGAGCAAAAAAGCTCCCAGCTCATGTCGGCCGGCGGCTCGAGCTCCTCATAGGTGCGCGGGCACGTCGTGCAAAGGAGATTGCAGCGGTTGGTCGTCTCCAGATAAAGGCAGACCGGCTCGTGCGTGGGTACATCGTTGTCCGTCCGCACACCCTCGAAGTAGCGCCGCGGATTGATCGCTGGTTTTGTTGCCGCCACACCCATTATCTTTCCCTCAATCGATATTCCCGGCGATCCCGCCGCTCACGCGCTCTGGGCCGCGACGTGCATGACGTCTTCGCGGCGGCGGGTGAATTCGCCGTCGGCCCAAAGGCGATCGATCAACGCCGCCGTCGCGACGGGATAGTTCGGCTCGCGCGCATCGAGCTGCCGCTTGGACGAGCGCGGCCGGTGCACCTCACCATGCAGCCGGCGCAAGCCTTCGACATCGTCGACGTCGTACCAGACAGGCAGCGTGTGAATATCGAGCTTGATCTCGCGCGCCCGCTCAAGCGTCTGCTCGGCGACGCGCTCGGTGCTCCAGGCGATTTCTTCGAACAGGCGGTGATGCGCGGTCTTCAGCCCGAGGAGATAATAGCCGCCGTCGGCCGAGGGACCGAGCACGGCGCGCTCGCCCGACTGCGCCAGCGCATCCGCGGTCTCGACGAGGAGCGCCGTCGGCAAGGTCGGGCTGTCGGAGTTGAGGACGACCGCCGAACCGTGACCGCGCGCAAGAATCTCCTCGATCGTGCGCAGCAGACAATCGCCGAAATTGGGCAGGCAGGCGTCGATCAATCCGATCGCCGACGGCAGGATGCGGTAGAAAAAGTTCTCGGAGCCCGGCGGCGCGTAGGCGGCATAGCCGGCAATCGAGGCATAACGCGCTGCTAGCAGGAGATTGTCGGAGATGTCTTGCAGGAACGCAGTGTTGAGCGCCGCGGCTTCGTCGAAGCTCAGCGGCGGCACTAACCGCGTCTTGGTCCTGCCCGGCGCCGAAGCCTTGGCCATGATCGCGATGCCGCAACCTGCCGCGAGTTTGGCGGCCTTGTTACCTGCCTTCGCGGCGTGGTCGCGATCATGATTGTGCGCGCTTGCGGACGCGCGTTCGGTCGAGCTTGGTCTGGCGTTGAAACGCTTCGCATCGTCCATGCGATGCCACCCCCGAAAAATCTTTGAAACCGATTCGGCAACGCGACCAAGCGCACTGTTCGGCAAAGCGCGGCGACGCGCCAATCAATTCCGGCTCACTGCCGACAAGTCGGCAAACACAAAAAAGTTATGGGCTTCACCAAGTCGTGATGGGGATCCGCTTAGTGACGGGAGAGCGCGATCTTGATCGTCGCATCGTTGGCGAGCGCTTGCGCGCCCGCATCTTGCCAGGTCGGCGCAGACGAATATTCGCTCCGCGGCATGTCGAGCGAGGTCAATTGCCGACCGGCAACACCCACGACTTCCAGCGGAACGGCGACCGAGCGTTCGCCACAGCCGAGAAAGCCGCCATAGGCGACGATCAGCTCGATTTTATTCTCTTTCGTACGCACGATTTTTCGCACGAAACCGAGCGTGCGGGCATTGTCGTCGAGCACCGGCAAGCCGATCAGGTCGCCGACGCGTACCGGTTGCGGATAGCGTGCCTGCATGCGCTGCTCGGCGGTGATCGTTTTCTTGTCGTCTTCCGTGCCGGCCGTCGGCACCACGGCCTGCGCGACGATGAAGACAGGCGCCGATGTTGGCGCCATCGGCGGTGTCGCGCCGGCCGGCGTCAGCAAAAAGATTGTCAGTCCGATTGCAGTCAATTCACCGCGCATTCGCGGTTCTCCCGATCAAAAGCGCCGCGCGAAGTTGTGAAGCGGATTAGGTTGCGGATGATTCCTTGTAACCATAGTGTTGGCACGCCGCGTAACGGGGATAGCGCGTGAGGAACATCGTTGATGTCGGCGCCGCCGGTCAAATCACTTGCGCGTAAGGAGCGGCGTCTGCATCCGATGCCGCTTCGTATGATGCACTGGATCAACGCCGTGGCGATCTTCATCATGATCGGCAGCGGCTGGAAGATTTATGACGATGATGTGATTTTCGGCTGGCTGCATTTCCCCGACTTCGTCGTCATCGGCAAGTGGGCGCAACACGGGTTGCAGTGGCACTTCTTCGGCATGTGGATTTTCGTGCTCAACGGGCTTGTCTATCTGACGTATGGAATCATTACCGGCCGATTTCGGCGAAAGCTTTTCCCCATTTCCCTACGCGAGATTCTGGCGACTGTCGTCGACGCGCTGCGATTTCGGCTCGGCCATGACGATCTTACGCATTACAACGCCGTGCAGAAGATTCTTTATCTCGGCATCATGCTCATAGGCATTCTCATCGTGATCTCGGGGCTCGCTTTATGGAAGCCGGTGCAGTTCTCCGAGCTTGCTGCATTGTTCGGTAGTTTTCAGACCATCCGACTCGTGCATTTCCTCTGCATGTCGGCGATCGTTGGGTTTTTGCTCGTGCACGTCGCGCTCGCGCTTCTGGTGCCGCAAAGTCTCGTCGCCATGCTGACCGGCGGTCCGGTCGTTGATGGCGCGCCGGATGCGACTGAAACGCCCGCTGAAATCGAAGTAACGCCCTGACGCGGTGGGAAGATGTCGCTTCGCACTCCGACTCCGTCGATCTTTCGCCCTAAAATACCGATCGACCAAAGCTTGCTTTCACAAAACCGGAGGCTGCTCGACGACATCAACCGCCGCGGCGTGCTGCGCGGCGCCATCAGTCTCGGCGCGCTGACGCTGTTGACCGGTTGCGATGTGACTGAAGAGGAACCGGTGCAAAAGGTCTTACGCGCGGTGTCGTCGTGGAACGACAGCGTGCAGGCGGGGCTGTTTCGGCCCGGTCATTTGGCGCCGACCTTCAGCCCGTCGCAAGTGGTCAAGCCGCCGCGCTTCAACGCCCATTTCGACGTTGAGGACGTCAAACCGGTCGACGGCGCGAGCTGGACACTGGAACTGGCCGGTCGCATCGACGACAAGCGGCCCTGGATCGCGCAGCAGCTTTATGAGCTTCCCGCAGAGGAGATCATCATCCGGCATGTCTGCGTTGAGGGTTGGGATTACATCGGCCAATGGTCCGGTCCGAATCTTCGCAACCTCTTCCAGCGCATCGGCGCCGATTTGACAGCCAAGTACGTCTATTTCCATTGCGCCGACGACTATACCGAGAGCATCGACATGGCGACGGCGTTGCATCCGCAGACCATCCTCGCCACCCGTTACGCCAACGAGACTATCACTGATCCGTTCGGCTATCCGCTGCGGCTGCGCACCTCCACCAAGCTCGGCTACAAGAATGCGAAGTGGATCAGAGCGATCGAAGTAACGAACACGTTCACCGAGACATTTTGGAGCAAACAAGGCTTCAATTGGTTCGCGGGGATATAAGCGTCGCCTATTCCATCACCGCCGCAGGTAAATCCGCCATCTGTTCTCTTGCGTTTCCGCCAAACGAAAATCCGGGCTTGCGGCGAACGGATCGTGGTCCCAGGCCTTGTCCGTCGGCACCAATACGGCGGCGTCGCAGCCATATTTCGCCGCCATCTCGCGCATGTCTTCCGGCGTGCCTTCGCCAGCGAACACGCGGATGAATTGGGCGTTGATCGCCTCGCGGCGCTCCGGTGGCAGTGGTGCGAAAGCGAGCGCCAGCTCGAGGCCGGCGAAGCATGAACTGCGGTTGGCGAGCAATGCCCAGGATATGTTCACCGGCCACGGCGTCACGTCTTTGACGAACAGTGGATTGTTGGCGATGCGGGCGGCGGGCGAGGCGTAACGGCGCACGGCCGCCCAAAGCTCGGGCGATTGCGCGAAAGCTTTGCCGCTCGGCCGCTGCTGGCCGGCGATATCGTCGTGAATCATTTTTGCGGTGTCGGGCAGGCTGAGCACGAGCCCGGCGAGCGCTATCGCCGCGATGACGGCGCGGCAGGGAATACTCGCAAAGCCCATTGTGACGGCCGCCGCCGCACTGACGATCAGGACGACCTCGGCGGGGATGATGGCGCGCAGCCCAAGATCGTTGTTGTCGCCAAGCGTTGAGACCAGAAGCCAGGATACGACCAGCCCGGCGCCGGCAAGGCATGCGAGAACCGCACAGACGAGTTTTTCCGGGCGCGGCAAGGCACTGCGTAATGCCACAGCGAGCCCGATGGCGCCGCCGATATAGGCGGCCGGCAATTCGATCGGCAGGATGATCAGCCAATAAGCCGGTACGTCAAGCGCGCGGCGAAGCGTGCGCGGCAAAAGTTCGCCGAATACGACATAATGTGAAACGACGATCGGAGCGCCGCCGCCGCGTGCCTTCACCGTCGCCCATTGATCGAGAACGAACGGCGCGATGAGGCAGACGACAAGCAAGGCGCCAAGCGCCAATCCAGCCATGAAGCGCAACCGCCGCGCCCGGGCTGTCGCGGCGAACAGGATCGGCGCTGCGACAAGGCCGGCAATCGCGAACGTCACGCCGCCGACAAAAGTCGAGCTTTCGAAACCGGCGACGATGACTAAAGCCAGCGTCAAGATAAGCGTCGGGCTCGGCCGCTGCGCGTAACGCGTTAGCAGCAGCATCGTCGTCACGGCGCATGACGCCGCCATCAAATGTTGGGGCACCCACGCGGCCTGAAACAGCCAGCCGCCCATGCCGACTGGCGGCCAGAGCAGGGGAGCGAGATCATCGGCGCGGACCAGCCAATCGAGTGTGACCCACAGCGAGCCCGCGGCGGCGAGCGCCACGACCCAGATCGCGGCGGCGGATCGTTTGCAGAGCCAGACCGCAAGCCCCATCATCAGGCTGAGCGACGCGAAAGCAGTGAACCACGTCAGCCCGATGTCGGCTTCCCAACCGCTCGCACCCAGCGTGAGCGCGACCTCGGCCGCGCTGAAATGCCAGAGATAGTAATAGGCAAGGCGCCCCGGCGCGCCGAATTCGCCGAACACGGGATTGACCGGCGGCACGCCGAGCCGCGCCATCGCATCGATCATCGCGCTCTTGGCGTGATCGAAGATCGGGTCGGCGAGCTGCACGGCATCGCCGCTGAATTTCGGAAGGATGGCGGCGGCCGGCACCAGCGCCAGAATTGCGGCGGTGGCGAAGGCCCATGCCGGAACGGTCAGTGCACCTTCGGCGTCGCTCTCTGGTGCAGGCAGCGAAAACGAAAAGCCGCTGACGAGAATACAGAGCGCGCCGATCGCGACGACGGTGACCGGGGAAAAACCGATCCAGTCATAAACCGGCAGGGTCACGGCGCTGTGCGCCGCCCAGCCGATGACGCCCGCGGCGCCAAGCGCGAGCACGCGGGGAAACAGGTGCCTGCCGAGCGCGTAGCCCAGGAGTGTCCAGAACGCGGTCGCGATCAGCGCGCAGAGGACGGCATTGACGGGCGACGCCATGGTAAGTCCGGGCCCGAGTCCCGACCGGTATCGATGCAGACGCTATTGGGTTACAGCGGCGGGAGTAGCGGTGGCGAGTACGATAACCTTGGTCCCGACGGGCGTGCGGTTATAAAGGTCGACAACGTCGTCGTTGGTCAAGCGGATACAGCCGGACGACACGTTGTGGCCGATCGTCGTCGGATCGTTGGTGCCGTGGATGCGGTACAACGTATCCTTGTTGCCCTGCCACAGATACAGCGCGCGGGCGCCGATCGGATTTTCCGGGCCGCCCTTCATTCCCAGACCACTCTGCAGTTGGACCATATGCTCTCGCAACTCGGGCTTTCGCTGCAGCATTTCCACGGGCGGGTACCAGTCCGGCCACTCCTGTTTGGTGTGAACCAGCGCCATGCCTGACCAGCCGAACCCTTCGCCGCCGACGCCGACGCCGTAACGAATGGCCTGTCCGCCGCCCTGCACCAGATAGAGAAAGTGACTTCCCGGATCGATGACGATCGTGCCAGGGGGTTCCGGCGAGGGGTATGTGACGACTTTGCGGGCGTAAGCGGGGTCAGCTTCGAGCGATGGTGCCGGCGTTGTGGTGCAGGCGCCGAGCCCGATCAAAACGCCGCCGATCGCAAATCCCGCCATCAAGGCGCGGCGGCTCGGCATTGTCGGGACCTGAGATTTCATGCGCGTATTCACCGCCCCCATGCAGTGGTTTAGCTCAAAACCTCATCCGGCGCATTAACGCGCGCAAACCGCAAAGGTCGCTTCCACCCGTTTTCGGGAGGAATTTTTCGGAAACGAGGCCTGGGCATTTGCCGACGCTTGCGTTCAGCGGAAATGGCATATATCAAATATTGTATATACGTATATACAATAGCGTCTAGACAGCGGATTTCTCCTCATGGCCTTGCATATTCGGGGCGACCGCGCCGCAAAACTTGCCCGCCAGCTGGCTGAGCGGAAAGGAATCTCGATGACCGACGCCGTCATCGCCGCACTTGAAGCCGCGTTGGCGCGAGGCGAACGCCCGCTGCCGGAGCGGCTCGCCGAGATTGCGGCCGACGCCAGGCGCCTCGGCGACCCGCGGCGCCAGCGAGCCAGCGGCAAGCGCGACACCGACGCGCTCTGGGGTGGCTCATGATCTTCGTCGATAGCTCGGCCATCGTGGCCATGCTCGCCGCCGACCCCGATGCCGCCGCCTTGGTCGGGAAGCTCGAAACCGAGCGTGAACGAATCTCGGCCGGCCACGTCATCCTCGAATCATCGACGCGGCTGGCAAGTCTGCTCGGGCTGAGCCCCACTGCCGCCGATCGGCTGGTGACGCGCCTGCTGGGCGAGGCGGACATCGCCATCGTGCCGATCACGGAAGACATCGCCCACGCCTCGGTGGCCGCTTTCGAACGATACGGCAAAGGGCGTGGGTCGGTGGGTAATCTGAACTACGGCGATTGTCTCTCCTATGCCTGCGCCAAAGCGCACAGCGCGCGGCTTTTGTTCAAGGGCCATGATTTCGCGCAGACCGACATCGTCGGCGCATGAGACCAGGCGCTGGGACGATGAAATGCGCCGCGAGCATGAAATCATCTGATTAAACCTGTCACTTTGCGGGTTCGGGCGCGGAGACGGTGCGAACGAAAAGGCCGCCTGAGGCCTCTTCTCGGCGGGTCATCGCAGGATTATTCTTGCGCCTCAGACTTGATTGGGAGTTCGATTGTGGATCGATCACGCATCGGGATGTTGGCCGCCGTGACTTTCATCGGCGCCGCTTCGACGGCCCAAGCAGGGCCGTGCACCACACAGATTTCGCAGGTCGAACAGCGAATCCGCCAAGCACAGGCCGCTTCGCCGCCCGGCGGGGCCGGCGAGCCGAGCGCCCCGCAATCGGTTGGCGCTCAGCTCCATCATCAGCCGACGCCCGGCTCGGTGCAGAGCGCCGAGCATAAGGCCCGCGTCGACAGCGAGGCGGCGCTCAACCGCGCGCGCAAGGCCGACGCTGCGGGTAACGCCAGCGCGTGCGCGAAAGCCCTCACCGAAGCCAGGGCGCTTTACGGGATCCAGTAACGCGGAAGCGTCAATAAGCCTGTTCCATGTAGATCGGCTCGACGGAGCCCGCCCATGGCCCGTTGAATTTCTCCAGCAGCTCCTGCGCCGGCGTCGTACCGTGCGCGAGGCGATCTTCCAGGACTTCGAGGTAGTGGGTCTCGTCCTGGCCGCTCACATCGAGGCGGCAGCGGCGCGTCAAGCCGGCGCGAGCGAGCTTGAGAGCATCGTTGGCGATTTCAAACACGGTGCGGCCACCGATCGTGGCGGCGAGGCCTGCTTTCGGCACGTCGTCGCGGAGGTTCTGGCGCTGCCCGGCGCTCCAGTTTTTGACCAGATCCCATGCGGCATCGAGGCTGACATCATCATAGAGAATGCCAACCCAAAAGGCCGGTAGCGCAAGGAGGCTGCGCGTCGGCCCGGAATCAGCGCCGCGCATTTCGAGATAGCGCTTTAGCCGCACCTCCGGAAAAATCGTGCTGATGTGGTTCGCCCAATCGGAAATCGTGGCGCGGGCTCCCGGCATTCCCGGCAACTTACCGACCATCAGATCGCGGAACGATTGGCCGGCGACGTCGACATAGTCGTCGCCGTGCTTGACGAAATACATCGGCACGTCGAGCGCGTAGTCGACCCAGCGCTCGAACCCCATGCCGGACTCGAAGGCCCAAGGCAGCATGCCGGATCGCGCGTTGTCGGTGTCGCGCCAGATTTCCGCGCGGAAAGATAGAAAGCCGTTTGGCTTGCCGTCCGTGAAAGGCGAATTGGCGAACAGAGCCGTCGCCACTGGCTGCAGCGCGAGCGACACCCGCAACTTCTTGACCATGTCGGCTTCCGAAGAGAAGTCGAGATTGGTTTGCACCGTGCAGGTGCGGTACATCATGTCGAGGCCGAGCTTGCCGACCTTCGGCATGTAGGCGGTCATGATCTTGTACCGGCCTTTCGGCATTTTCGGCATTGCGGCGCGGGTCCAGCTTGGCGTCATGCCGATGCCGAGAAATCCGATATGCAATGGCTGCGCCACCTCGCGCACTTGCGCGAGATGCGCCATCAGTTCGCTCGACGTCTGGTGCACGGTTTCGACCTGCGCGCCGGATAATTCGAACTGGCCGCCCGGCTCGAGCGAGATCGCGCCGCCTCCGGTCACATCGAACAGGCCGATAATGTTTGGCCCTTCCATGATCGGCTGCCAGCCGAGCAAATGCTGCATGCCTTCCAGCAGTGCGCGAATGCCGCGCCGCCCCTCGTAAGGCACCGGCTGGTGTCCTTCGAGCGTGAACGCGAATTTCTCATGCTCGGTGCCGATGCGGAATTGCGACTTCGGCTTTACGCCCTGCGCGATCCAATCGACGAGCTCGTCGCGCCCTTCGATCGGCGTCAGGTCGACTTGGTCACGCGCCATGGGATCCGGGATGAATGAACCGCGGCCTTTGATACGCGATGCTCGTCACGCGGCCTTGCGCTTTTCCGGCGGGAAGCGGCGATAGAAGCTGTCGCCCGTTTTCGCCATGTTGCGCAGAAGCTTAGATGGCTTGAACCGGTCGCCATATTTCTTCGCCAGGCCATTACATAGATCGACGAAGGCCTTGGCGCCCATGCCGTCGATATAAGAGATGGTGCCGCCGGTGAACGGAGCGTAGCCGAAACCGAGGATCGAGCCGACATCGGCCTCGCGCACGTCGGTGACCACGCCTTCCTCGATGCAGCGGGCGGATTCCAACGCCTGTATCGCCAGGAACCGGGCTTTAAGTTCCTCGACGTCGATCTTATCGGGATCGAGCTTGGTCGATTGCAAATCGGCGAGGCCGGCCCACAACCGCTTTGGACCGGTCTGCGGATAATCGTAGAAGCCCTTGCCGTTCTTGCGGCCGTAGCGGCCGCGCTTTTCGACCATCTCTTCGAGCAGCGCCTTTTGTCGGGCGTCGATCTTGTCCGCGCCGAGATCGACCTCGGTCGCTTTGAGTATCTTCCAGGCGAGATCGACGGCGACCTCGTCATTGAGCGAAAGCGGCCCGACCGGCATTCCCGCCATGCGTCCGACATTCTCGATCATCGCCGCCGGCACGCCTTCGGTCAGCATCAGGTGGCCTTCGCGGATGTAAGTGCCGACCACGCGCGATGTATAGAAACCGCGTGAATCGTTGACGACGATCGGGGTCTTGCGGATCGCGCGTACATAATCGAGCGCGACCGCCAGCGCTGCGTCACCGGTCTTTTTGCCCATGATGACCTCGACCAGCATCATGCGGTCGACCGGTGAGAAAAAGTGGATGCCGACGAAGCGCTTGGTGTCCTTGAACGTCGTCGCGAGCGAGGTGATCGGCAAGGTCGACGTGTTGGAGCCGAAGATGGTGTCATTGCCAATCACCGCCTGCGCCTTGGCAATCACCTCTTCCTTGATCTTGCGGTCCTCGAACACCGCCTCGATGACGAGATCGCAGCCTTTGAGCGCCGCGTAATCCGGCGTCGCCGTGATGTGCGCCAGCAACGCATCGCGGTCGGCAGCGGTGGCGCGGCCGCGGTTGACCTGATCCGTGATCAGCTTCTGCGAATGCGCCTTGCCCTTATCAGCGGTTTCCTGGTCGCGGTCGATGAGCACGACGTCGATGCTCGCCTGCGCGCTGACATAGGCGATGCCGGCGCCCATGAAGCCGGCGCCGAGCACGCCGACCTTTTTCACCGCCTTCGCCGGCACCGCGGCCGGACGGCGCGCGCCCTTGTTGAGCTCCTGCATGGAGACAAATAGCGAGCGGATCATTGCCGCCGCTTCCGGCGAGCGCAGGATTTTCGCGAAGTAGCGCGACTCAACGCGCAACGCCTGGTCCATCGGCAGTTGCAGACCTTCGTAGACGACCTGCAGAATGGCGCGCGCGGCCGGGTAATTGTCATAGGTCTCGCGCCGATAGAGCGCGTTCGCCGGCGTGAACACCATCATGCCGTTCTTTGAATAAACCGGCCCGCCGGGCAATTTGAAGCCGTCACTGTCCCACGGCGCTTTGGCCGTGCCGCCGGCTTTGATCCAATCCTTCGCAGTCCGTACCAGATCGCCGGGTGGCACCACCACGTCGACGAGCTTCATCGTCTTGGCGCGGCTAAGACGAAGCTGGTCGCCTTTGAGCAGAAACTGCAGAGCATCAGCGGGCTGCAGCAGGCGCGCGATGCGTTGCGTGCCGCCGCCGCCGGGAAACAGGCCGACTTTGATTTCCGGCAGGCCGAGCCGCGTCTTGTCGTTCTCGGAGGCGACACGATAGTGGCAAGCGAGCGCGAGCTCGAAGCCGCCGCCCATGGCGGTGCCGTTGATTGCCGCGACCCAGGGCTTGCCGCATGTCTCCATGCGGCGGGCGATCTGCGAAAGTTTGCGGCTTTCCTCGAACAGCCGCTTGTTCGCCGCTTCCTCGCCTTGCGATTTGGTCAATTCGGTGAAAGTGCGGCTCAGCGTTTCCAGCATGGTGAGGTCGGCGCCGCCACAGAACGCATCCTTGCCGGAGGTCAGCACCGCACCCTTGATGGCGGCGTCGGTCGCCACGCGCTCGGCGATCGCGGCGAGTTCCTCCGTCACTTTCTCGTCGATGACATTCATCGACCGTCCCGGCATGTTCCAGGTGACGAGCGCGATGCCATCGGCGTCGATATCGAAGGTGAAATTCTGGTACGTCATACTGATCTCCCGTCGCCTTTCAAATATCGCCCCGCCCGATCGGGAGAGCGAGAATCACTTTGGGTAAGGCTGCCCGTCCTTGTGGTTGAAGCGGCCGCCTCTTTCGTCGCGGATGATCCTCAGGTCGTCATCGGGATATTCGGCGCGCTCGTACTTGGAGCGCGTGCCGATTTCCAGATAGACCGCATCGCGGCCCGATTTATTGAGCAGATGATGCCCGTTCGCCACGTTCGCCTTGAAACCAGCGGCGTCGCCAGGCTTAAGCACGGTCTCGCCCTCGTCCTCAATCAGCACCACTTCGCCATCGAGGATATAGACGAACTCATCTTCCTTCTCGTGCCAGTGCCGCAACGCCGAGGCAGCGCCTGGCTTGAGCGTCGTCAGGTTGACACCGAACTGGTCGAGACCGGCGGCGTTGCCCAACCGCTTACGCTCGCGGCCGCCGACCACGCGGTTGAACGGTTCAGGATAGGTCGAACGGCTGTCCACCGGCAGCTTAGCGATGTCGATCTTGGGCATGCCGCGCGGTCCCCCTTCACTCTTTCCGGCGTGCGCGGAGAAGAATCACACCCGCTCGATGATCGTCGCGGTTCCCATGCCAGCGCCAATGCAGAGCGTGACCAGCGCGGTCGACAGATTGCGCCGCTCCAGTTCATCGAGCACGGTGCCGAGGATCATGGCGCCGGTTGCGCCGAGCGGATGGCCCATCGCGATGGCGCCGCCGTTGACGTTGATCTTGTTCGGATCGAGTTCGAACGCCTGCATGTAGCGCAACACCACGGAGGCGAACGCCTCGTTGAGCTCGAAGAGGTCAATGTCGGCGAGCGTCATGCCGGCCCTTTTCAGGACCTTCTTGGTGACGTCGATCGGACCGGTCAGCATGATCGCCGGCTCTGAACCGATATTGGCAAAGGCGCGGACGCGCGCTCGCGGTTTCAGATTCGCTTTCTTGCCCGCTTTACTGTTGCCGAGAAGAACGGCGGCGGCGCCATCGACAATGCCGGAGGAATTACCGGCATGATGGACATGTTTGACGTATTCGACTTCCGGATGCTTTTGAACGGCGACCGCATCGAAGCCGCCCATTTCGCCCATCTGCACGAACGAAGGCTTGAGCGCACCCAGCGACTGCATGGTCGCGTCAGGTCGCATGTGTTCGTCCTTGTCGAGGATGGTCAGGCCATTTACGTCCTTGACCGTCATGACCGAGCGGTTGAAGCGGCCCTCCTTCCACGACGTCGCCGCGCGCTTCTGGCTCTCGACCGCATAAGCGTCGACGTCGTCGCGCGAAAATCCGTATTTGGTGGCGATGAGGTCGGCGGAAATGCCCTGCGGCATGAAGTATTGTGAGACCGCAATCGTCGGATCGACGGCCCAGGCGCCGCCGGATGCGCCGATACCCACGCGGCTCATCGACTCGACGCCGCCGCCGATCGCCATGTCCTGCTGGCCGGACATGATCTGCGCGGCGGCGAAATTGACCGCGTCGAGACCGGAGGCGCAGAAGCGGTTGATCTGCACGCCGGCTACGGTGTCGCCATAGCCGGCCACGAGCGCCGCCGAGCGGGCGATATCGGCGCCGGCCTCGCCGACCGGATCGACCACGCCCATCACCACATCGTCGACCAGTGTGGGGTCGAGATCATTGCGGCTTTTGATGGCGCCGAGCGCCTTGCTGGCGAGATTGAGCGCCGTGACTTCGTGAAGCGAGCCATCCACTTTGCCGCGGCCGCGGGGTGTGCGCACGTGATCATAAATAAAAGCGTCGGGCATAGCGTTTCCTCGCCATGGTGACCCTGACCCGCTGCGGGGTAGGGCGGCCAAGCGGCCGATGACCGCAAAGCCGGATTAGGCTCTTCGTCCGTTAAACCGGACCCCTCATATAGTCCAAGTTCCGCGGAATTGCAGCCGGTTGCCAACCGGCTTTAGAAGGCCTCTGCAGGCAGCGCCATCGTGCTGGCGGCGCCGGCTTTGATGCGCGCAAGATGGGTCGTCGAGGCCGGCAACAGGCGCTCGGCGAAAAAGCGGCCGGTGGTGAGCTTAGCCGCCATGCGTTCGCCGGCGCCGTTGCCGGTTGCGGCCTTGTTTTTCGCCGCCGCGGCGATGAGGCACCACATGTAGCCGAGCGCCACCAGGCCGAAGAGGTGCATGTAATCGGTCGAGCCGGCGCCGGCATTGTCGGGGTTGCCGAGCGCATTTTGCATGAACCACATCGTCGCTTGTTGCAGATCGCCAAGCGCTTGGCCGAGCGGCTTGATGTAGGGCGCCATATCTGCGTCGGCGCTATGCTCCTTGATGTAGGCCGAGACCTCGGCGAAGAACGCCTGCAACGCCCGGCCGCCATCCTTCGGCAGCTTGCGGCCGACGAGATCGAGCGCCTGGATGCCGTTGGCGCCCTCGTAGATCATGGCGATGCGCGCGTCGCGGACGAACTGCTCCATGCCATGCTCGGCGATGTAGCCGTGGCCGCCGAACACCTGCTGCGCCATCACGGTGTTGGCGAAGCCCTGATCGGTGAGAACGCCTTTGATCACCGGCGTCATCAGGCCCATGTGGTCGTCGGCGGCCTGCCGCTCCTTGGTATCGCCGGAGCGGTTGGCGACATCGCTCTTGAGCGCGGTCCACAACACCAGCGCCCGCGCCGCTTCGTTGAATGCGCGCATGGTCATCAGCATGCGGCGTACGTCGGGATGTACGATGATCGGGTCGGCGGCTTTGTCCTTGAACTTCGCTCCAGTCAACGCGCGTCCGGCAAGCCGTTCCTTGGCGTAAGCGGCGGCGTTCTGATAGGCGACCTCGGACAGCGCGAGCCCCTGCACGCCGACGCCGAGCCGCGCTTCGTTCATCATCACAAACATTGCGTTCAGACCGCGGTTGGGCTCGCCGACGAGCCAACCAGTCGCGTCGTCATAATTCATGACACAGGTCGAGTTGCCGTGGATGCCCATCTTCTCTTCAATGGAGCCGCAGGAGACACCGTTGCGCGCGCCTACCGCGCCGTCTTTGTTCGGCAGGAATTTGGGCGCGATGAACAGCGAGATTCCTTTGACGCCTTCCGGCGCGCCCTCGATGCGGGCCAGCACCAGGTGAACGATATTTTCCGCCAGATCGTGTTCGCCCGCAGAGATGAAGATTTTTGTGCCGGTGATCTTGTAACTGCCGTCGGCCTGCGGCACCGCCCGTGCGCGGGTGAGTCCGAGATCGGTGCCACATTGCGGCTCGGTGAGGTTCATTGTCCCGGTCCACTCACCGCTGATGAGTTTCGGGAGATAAAGCGCCTTCTGCTCAGGGGAGCCGTGGATGATGAGCGCGGCGGCGGCGCCTTGCGTGAGTCCCGGATACATGGCGAAAGCCATGTTCGCCGAGACCAGGAATTCGCCGATGGCTTGCGAAAGCACGCGTGGCAGGCCCTGGCCGCCGAATTCTGCGGGTGCCGAGGCGCCGATCCATCCGCCTTCGGTGAGCCGCTTGTAGGCGTCCTTGAAGCCCGTCGGCGTGGTGACGGCACCGTCCTCGTGACGCCGGCAGCCTTCTTTGTCGCCGACGCGGTTGAGCGGCGTCAGCACGTCCTCGCAGAATTTCGCCGCTTCATCGAGCACCGCCTCGACCAGATCGGGCGTGGCGTCGGCAAAGCCCGGGAGATTGTTGTAGCGATCGATGTGGAACACATCGCTCAACAGGAACATCACGTCCCCAACGGGGGCCTTGTAAGTCGGCATGTCGCCCTCCCTACCGCGTCCGCCGGCCGTCGTTTGCAGCCGGCCGGCCGAACCGGAACGTATAACGTAGCCGATTTGCGTCAACGATAAGACACCGTGCCGGAGGGACTCTTTTCCTTTATTTCTTTGCGGGAAAGGTACCCTTCGGGAATGTCGGGTAGCCTGACGGTTCCACGAGCTGCGGCGCCTACGAACGCCCTGCCTGTAACCGTAACGGTTACGGCCGGTGACGGGCCACCTGCAAATGAACGAGCGATGACCGGCAGCGTCCATTTTTAACGTCTTCTTTACCGTAATCCTAAACATTCGACCTGGAGGACAGAAAACCGCGCCCTCCGTGTCGTCTGTTGCGAGCATCGGTTCGAAACAGGGGGCACATGCTGCTCCTCATGTGGCTTGGACGTGAGAATGAAATCGGGCGGTCCCTGGAATCTAAGAGGTCTCCATCCGGAAGCCCGCGCGGCTGCGCGCGACGCCGCGCGCCGATCCGGCATGTCGGTCGGTGAGTGGCTCAATACCGTCATTCAGCCGGTCGACGAGGAGAACGAAGAATCGTGGTGGTCCGCCGATTTTGATCGCGAGCCGGAGCATCGCGAGGCGCCGAGACCTCGCCGCGATCGGCAACCGGACTACGCGCCGCGGCAACGCTTTCACGACGACGATTTAGGGCGCGACCGGAATCGCGAGGTGCCACGACCTCGACGCGATCGGGTGCCGGACAATCCGCGGCCGCAAAGCTACCGCGAGGATGACGGCCGCGATCGGCAGCGCAGCGCGAATGGCCGCCGTCGTCAGCGCGAAGCAGAGGACCAGTGGCCCCAAAGCTTCCACGATGACGATCGCGAGCCGATCCGGCAAAGCGACGCACCCCAGCGCGGTCGCGACCCGGATGATCAGTTTCGCCTGAACTTCCGCAATGACGATCGCGAGCCCGGCCGGCAGCCTGAGACCGTCTGGCAACGGCGCGACCGCGGCGGCAATGAGGAAAGACTAGTGCGCCGCGAGGGCCGTCCCTATCGCGAACAACGCGCCCCAAACGGCCTTTATCGCGAGGAGTCTGAGCGCGCTGAGCGCCCCCGCCGCGAGCCGGAGCGCTATGCGGTCGCGAGCCCGGCGGCGGAAGATCCGCGCGACGCATCAATCGACAAAGCCGTAGCCGAAATCACGGCGCGACAGCACGCACTCGACCGCGATGTTGCAGCCGAGGCTCGGGATCGGCCACGCACACGCAACAGCGATGTTGCTGCCGAGATCATGGCGCGGCAACGCGCGCTCGGCGACGAACCTGCGGCGGAACCTGTGCTCAGCGGTTCGCCGCCTTCGCCGCAACCGCAGTCGCAGGAAGTGCCTCTGGCCTGGAACGAAAGCTCGCAAGTTCGAAGCTCACCCGAACCGGCGCTCGATCTCAGCAACCTGGAACAGCAATTGCGCCAGATCACGACGCGGATCGAGGCGCTACGGCCGTCCGGCGACCTGGAAACAGCGATCAATGGGCTTCGCACCGATCTCGCCGAGATCGGCCGCTCGTTCACGGAGGCGCTGCCGCGGCATGCGCTGGAATCGCTCGAGATTGAGATCAAGGCGCTCAGCCAGCGTATTGATCACACCCGGCAAGCCGGCGTCGACTCGGCGGCGCTGGCCGGGATCGAGCATGGATTGGCCGAGGTGCGCGAAGCGCTGCGCGGGCTCACACCGGCCGAAGGCCTGGTCGGGTTCGACGAGGCGGTCAACGCGCTCGCCAAGAAAGTAGACGCGATCGTCGCGAAGGATGATCCGGGCGCGCTGCAACAGCTCGAGGCGGCGATTGGCGCGCTGCGCGGCATCGTTTCCCACGTCGCCTCCAACGACACGTTGACCAAGGTCGCGGAAGACGTGCGTGCGCTTTCCGCAAAAATCGACGGTATCGCTAGCAGTGCGGCGAGCGCACCGACACTGTCCGCGCTCGAGAATCGAATCGACGTGCTCGCCAGTGCGCTCTCCGCCAAAGTTGACAATATGGCCAGCAGCGCGGCGAATGTGCCGACGTTGTCCGCACTCGAGAATCGCATCGAAGTGCTCGCCAGCGCGCTCAACGCTTCAGCCGAGGCGGGCCACGCGGTGCCTCGGGAACTTGAGAAGTTGTTGTCCGGGCTGATCGAGAAGCTCGAATGGGTGCAGCTCTCGCACACCGATCACGCGGCGCTTGCCCATCTCGAGGATCGGATCGCGACACTGGTCAAGCGGCTCGATGCCTCCGACTCGCGTCTCGGTCTGCTTGAGGGCGTCGAGCGCGGGCTCGCCGATCTCCTCGTGTATATCGAGCAACTGCGCAGCACCAACGGCCCGGCCGCCGGCGTCAAGGCTCCTGTCGCCGTCGACGCGATGGAACACGAGGTCGCCGAGATCAAACAAACCGAGCGCCGCACCCGGGATTCGCTCGAAGACATGCAAGGCACCGTGGAGCATGTCGTCGGTCGCCTTGCCATGATCGAGAGCGACATGCGGGTCGATCGGACGAAGGTAGCGCCTGAGGAACCGTCGCCGCTGCAAGCGGAAGCCACCGAGCCGCCGACGCCGGAATATTCGGACGAACCGGCGCCGATATCGCCGGCGTCGATGGCCTCCGATCCGCCGCTGAGGCTGGGCCAGTTCGAGCCCATGTCGCATCGGCTCGCCGCGGCGCGGACCCCGATCGATCCCAATCTGCCACCCGACCATCCGCTGGAACCCGGCTCCGCCTCAGGTCGTTCCCGCACTGCGCCATCGGCCGCCGACCGGATCGCCGCGTCCGAGGCCACAGCCGGGTCGAAGCCACCGGTCATCCCGGATCCGGGTGGTGGCAAACCTGACTTCATCGCCGCGGCCCGCCGCGCCGCGCGGGCGGCCGCCGCGGAGTCGCCGGACTACAAAGCGAGCGCCAAGGCTGGCGCGGGCAATCCGGCACAGCCGAAGAAGCTGACCGAGCGCGTGCGCACCGTCATTGTCGCCGCCGCCGTTGTCGTCATTGTCGTTGGCGGGTACCGCATCATTTCGCGGTTATTCGAGGACGGCTCTGGCGCGCCATCGCAAGCCCAAACGGAGCCGCCACGCGGACAAACAACGCCGCAATCTCAGACCGAGCCGCCGCAGGCACAGCCAGAGCGGCCTCCGGCTCGAACAGAACCGCCGCACGTTGAAACGGAACCGCTACCGGCACCCGCTACGGCGATGCCAGATGCGAAGTCATCGAGCTTGCCGATCCCGGTTCCAGGCTCGCTCCCCGGCGCCGATTCCGCGCAGAATCCCGGCGCTTTGCCACCGGATTCGATGTCCGGCGCCAATCCGGGACAGCAATCGCTCCTCGACGCTACGACCGCGCCTTACGCGAAGGCGTCGGACCCGGTTTCCGGCGACCACAAGACACGGGCGCACGCCGCGGCCGCGGAACAGGCAGTGGGCGCGCCGATCGACATTACCGGTTCGGTGCCAGGCGCTTCGGCGCCGCATTCCTCGACGACGACGGCGATAGCCGGTGACAAGCTCCCGATCGCGATCGGGGGGCCGGCGCTCCGGACCGCCGCGCTCGCCGGCGACCCCTTGGCAGCATACGAAGTGGCCGTCCGCTTCGTTGAGGGCCGTGGGGTTCCGCCCAATAATGAGGTTGCCGCGCGTTGGTTCGAGATTGCGGCCAACAAAGGCATCGCGCCCGCGCAATTCCGGCTCGGCACGCTTTACGAAAAAGGCCTCGGCGTGAAGAAAGACCTTTCGGCCGCGCGCGACCTCTATCGCGCCGCCGCCGACAAGGGTCACGGCAAGGCCATGCATAATCTCGCCGTCCTTTACGCCGAAGGCGTCGACGGTAAGGCCGATTACCGCACGGCCGCGCAGTGGTTCCGCAAGGCCGCCGATCACGGGGTCACCGACAGCCAATACAATCTCGCCGTGCTCTATGCGCGCGGCGTCGGCGTCGAGCAGAACTTCGCCGAATCCTACAAATGGTTCGCCCTCGCGGCCAAGGAGGGTGACCAAGGCGCGGCTCAGAAACGCGACGAAATCGCTTCCCGTCTCGATCCGCAGGCACTCGATGTTGCGCGCCTCGCGGTGGAGAAATTTACCCCCGTGCCGCAGCCTGCGGACGCGGTCACGGTGAAGGGCACCTGGGACCCGCCAGCGAACGGAACGCCGGCAGCCAAGCCGAAGCCGCGATCCGCCAAGGCTTCTGCGCCGGACGTTACCAAGGTTAACTGAGCTTTCCACCCGTCATCCCGAGACCGCCGCTGCGCGCACCTCAGGGTGACGAGGCTGAATTAATCAGCGCGATCAAATTTGTGCGCTCGTTGGCTGTGGACGGTATGCCGCGCGGCGTCGCGCGAGTAGAACGGTTCAACCCCGTATCCAAGCGCCCGGCAGCCCATTCGTGGAAATTTACCTTCCGATCGCCGACATTCCCGTCAATGTCTTTCTTGTGCTCGCGATGGGGCTCGCGGTCGGATTCATCTCCGGCATGTTCGGGGTCGGCGGTGGATTCCTAATGACGCCGCTCTTGATCTTCATCGGCGTGCAGCCGGCCGTGGCGGTGGCGAGTGTTACGACCCACGTCGCTGCCTCGTCGTTCTCCGGCGCGATCGCCCATTGGCGGCGCAGGGCGATCGACGTCACACTGGCGCTCACGCTCCTTGCGGGCGGCATCGTCGGCAGTGCCGGCGGTGTCGCGCTGTTCACGTGGCTGCGCGCGCTCGATCAGCTCGATCTCATGATCGGGCTGTCTTATGTCACGCTGTTGAGCGTGGTCGGTGTGCTGATGGTCGGCGAAAGCGCGCGCGCGATCGTCCGCAGCCGCCGGGGCAAGCCGGTCGAGCTACGCCGCCCGGGCAGCCACATCTGGTTCCACGGGCTGCCGCTGAAGGTGCGGTTCAAGCGCTCGAAGGTGTACGTTTCCGCCATCCCGGTGCTGGCGATCGGCTTCATCATCGGTTTCCTCGGCGCGGTCATGGGTATCGGCGGCGGCTTTCTCCTGGTGCCGATGCTGATTTATCTCATGCGCGTGCCGACCGCGACGGTGATCGGCACCTCGATGGTGCTGACCTTCCTCACCATGGTGTCGGCAACCGTGCTGCACGCCGCGACCAATCATCTGGTCGACGCCGTGCTCGCGTTCATCCTGATGATCGGTGGCGTGATCGGCGCCCAGTTCGGCGCGCATGCCGGACAGCGCATCCGCGGCGAGTGGCTGCGGCTTCTGCTCGGCCTGTTGGTTTTGGCGGTGGGGCTGCGCTTTGCCGGCCAGCTTGTCCTGCGCCCCGATGATCTTTATTCGATCCGGCCGATCGGGGGCGGGCCATGAGATACGCGCTCGCCGCCGCGCTCGCCGTTGCCGGTTTCTCCGCCGATGCCGCTCCGGCCGCGGCCGAGCGCCTGGTCGCGTCGCTGACCAATCATCGCGTGATGATCACGTCGAACTACACCGGCGTGGAGCTGATATTGTTTGGCATGGTCGAGCGCGACGGGGCTGGCCTGGCGCGAGGCGGGTCCTACGACATCGTGGCGACCGTCATTGGGCCGCGCGAGCCATTGCGCACGCGGCGCAAACAACGCGTGCTCGGCATCTGGGTGAACACTGCGGCGCGTACGTTCGTCGATCCGCCTTCTTATCTGGCCGTTTTGGCGAGCCGGCCGCTCGATGCCATCACCAGCGCCGACAACCAGCGCCGGCTGCAACTCGGGATCGCTGATACGCCGCTACCCGAACTTATCAACAACGATATCGGCGAAGTGAGCAACGATCCGTTCCGCGCCGCGATGGTGCGGCTGATGCGCGATCGCGGCCTCTACAGCGAAGAGCCGAATGCGGTGACGTTCCTCACGCCGACACTGTTCCGCGCCGCGATCTCGCTGCCGGCGCAGGTGCCGATCGGCAACTACACCGTCGATGTCAAGCTGTTCGCCGACGGCAATCTGATCGCGCACACGGATTCGGCTTTCGAGATCGTCAAAGTCGGCTTCGAGCAGTTCGTGGTCGATGCCGCGCGCGAGCATGGCCTGCTCTACGGGCTCGCAACCGCGATGATGGCGTTGTTGACCGGCTGGATCGCGAGCGTCGCGTTCCGGCGGGATTGAGTAAAACTAATCCGGCAAGCAGCGCTCCGCGGCGACGGCGAAAAGCCGTTGCGCGCCGAGCATGTGCGCGGTGAAAGCGAGCGAGCCGAATAAGCTGAAGATCGCGCGGTCGCGCACGTTGAGACCGCCGGCATAGGCGCCGAAAGCTGGCATCACGAGTCGGCGCCCGTCGCCGGCAAAACAGCGCCGGCTCACCGCACGTCCACGCTGCGCGACGCGCCCGACCGGATGCAGATGGCCGGCGATCTCGCCGTCGGCGGCGTTCACGGATGGCTCGTGGCGGAACGTCAGCGGCCCGAATGCGAGAACATCGGCGAAGCGTCCGCCGAGGCCATCAGGAAGATCAGGGTCGTGATTGCCGGCGATCCATATCCAGTCGCGTCCGTGTTGGAACGCCTTGAGCGCGGCGCGATCGGCGGCACTCATGCGCGACGGTCCATGGCCGTCGTGGAAACTGTCGCCCAGTGCGATCAAAACGCGCGGCGCATAACGCTCGATGAGGCGAGCGAGCCGCGCCAGCGTCGCCGCGGTGTCGTAGGGCGGCAGCAGCACGCCGCGCCTGGCGAAGGCCGAGCCTTTTTCCAGGTGCAGATCGGCGACGACGAGGAGTTGTTCGTCCGGCCAGTACAGCGCGCCGGCCGGATCGGCGAGGAGCGCTGCGCCGGCGACAACGAGTGCGTGATCTTTTCCTTCCCTTGCAACGGGGAGATCGGTGCGTTCCGCCGTCAGCGCCTGCACGCTCACTGCATCGCCTCCTTCACCAATTCGTCCGCCGCTTCGGCGAGTAGCGAATCGGCCGCTTCGCCGTAGACCATCTCGCGCGCGATCTCCAGCATGACCGGTACGGCGAGCGGCGACACGTGGTCCAGCGCTTTATGGACGATTCGCCCCCTGATGCGCGAGAGCATTTCGGAAACCCGGCGCACATCGAGGAGGCCGGTTGCGGCGTCGGCACGTGCGGCGCGCAGCAGCACGTGGTCGGGCTGGTGGCTACGCAGCACGTCGTAGACAAGGTCGGTTGAAATAGTGACCTGGCGCCGGGATTTTTCCTGGCCGGGAAAACGGCGCTCGATCAGGCCGGCGATGATCGCGCAATTGCGGAACGTCCGCTTCATCAGCGCGGATTCGGCGAGCCACGCTTCGAGGTCGTCGCCGAGCATGTCTTCATCGAACAGGGCGTCGAGCGAGAGCTCGCCGCGCGCAATGCGCTGCGCGATGTCGCCGAGGCCCCAGACCGCCAGCGCGTACTCGTTGGCGACGAATCCCATGGGGCGGAGCCGCGCGCGCTCAAGCCGCCGCGTCAGCAGCATGCCGAGCGTCTGGTGCGCCAACCGGCCTTCGAACGGGTAGCAGAGGAGATAATGCTTGTTAGCGCGCGGAAAGGTTTCGACCAGAAGCTCGCGGGCGCTCGGCATGTGCGAACGCCATTGCTGGATTTCGAGCCATTCGCGCACCTGCGCCGGTAACTCGCGCCATTCCTGAGGATGAGCAATAATGCCGCGCACGCGCGCGGCGAGATACGTCGAGAGCGGAAATTTTCCGCCCTCGTAGGCTGGCACCTTGGGATCCTCAGCGGTCGAGCGCGAAACGTAGACCTCGTCCTCGACCAGGGCTTCGTATTTGAGGATTTCTCCGGAAAAAACGAACGTATCGCCCGGCACCATGGTCTCGACAAAATACTCTTCGACCTCGCCCAGGAGCCTGCCGCCGCGCGGAATCACTTTCGAGGCGCGCGAGCGCACGAGCCGGACTTTGAGCATGTCGGCTGCGATGATGGTACCGACATTGAGCCGGTAGCGTTGCGCCACATTGGGGTGGGTAATGCGCCAGCGGCCGTCCTTGCCCTCGCGGATGCGTGCAAACCGATCATAGGCCTTCAGCGCGTAGCCGCCGGTGGCGACGAAATCGACGACGGCGTCGAAATCCGCGCGCGTCAGTGCGGCATAAGGCGCGGCCGTCGTCACCTCGGCGTAAAGGTCGTCGCCGAAGAACGGCTCGCCGCAAGCGCAGCCCAGCACGTGCTGCGCCAATACGTCGAGCGCGCCCGTGCGCAGTGGCGGGGTGTCCTGCGCATCTTCGGCGATGGCGTCGAGCGCGGCGCGGCATTCGAGCACCTCGAAGCGGTTCGCCGGTACGAGCACGCCCTTTGAGGGCTCATCCATCCGGTGATTGGCGCGGCCGATGCGCTGCAGGAGCCGCGACGCGCCCTTCGGCGCGCCGACATTGATGACGAGATCGACATCGCCCCAATCGACGCCGAGGTCGAGCGAGGAGGTGCAGACGACAGCGCGCAGGCGGCCGTCCGCCATAGCGGTTTCGACCTTGCGCCGTTGTGCGACGTCGAGCGAGCCGTGATGCAGCGCGATGGCGAGATTGTCGTCGTTAAGGTGCCAGAGTTCCTGAAAAATGCTCTCGGCTTGGCTGCGAGTGTTGACGAACACGAGTGTGATGCGGTGCGCTTTGATGAGCAGGTAGACTTCGTCCAGCGCGTGCCGCGCCGAATGACCGGCCCAGGGCAGCCGCTCGCGCGTGTCGAGCATGGTGACATGCGGCGCCGCCCCGGCTTCAGCAACAATCAGATCGGCGCGCGCGCCATCCGCCGCGCCACTGTGCTGCGGCACCATGAAGCGGGAGAGTTCTTGCGGCTCCGCCACGGTCGCCGATAGCCCGATGCTGGCGAGATCGGGCGCGAGGCGAAACAACCGTGCCAGGCCGAGCGAAAGAAGATCGCCGCGCTTGGAAACGACGAGCGCATGCAGTTCATCGAGGATCACGCGCTTGAGCGAGCCGAACAGATAGGGCGCATCGGCGGAGGCAAGCAGCAGCGCGACCTGCTCGGGCGTTGTGAGCAAAATCTCCGGCGGATCGCGGCGCTGACGTTGGCGCTTCGAGGTTGGGGTGTCGCCGGTGCGGGTCTCGATGCGGATCGGCAGGCGCATCTCGGCGACCGGCGCTTCCAGGTTGCGCGCGATATCGACGGCGAGCGCTTTGAGCGGCGAGATGTAAAGAGTGTGGAGTCCGGCGTCGCGGCGCACGTCGCGGCCGAGGGAGATGAGTTTTCTTTTTGCTGCTCCTTCGCTTGCAGTGGGCGAAACGGCGGCGCCGCTCAGTTCCACCAGGCTCGGCAGAAATCCGGCGAGCGTCTTGCCGCCGCCAGTCGGCGCGATCAAGAGCACCGAACGGCCGGCTTGCGCCTTGGTCAGAAGATCGAGCTGATGCGCGCGCGGAACCCAGCCGCGGCTGGCGAACCAGCGCGCGAAAATGTCCGGCAGAATTGCGGGACGCTCGAGGACGGTCATCCGCCAGAAGTAACGGGCGCATACGGCGGGGTCGAGGCCTGCGCGACAACCACGAGACTATCGACCGGCATGCCTTTTTCGCTGCGCACGGCGACTTCGGAAATGGACGCGCCCGTGAGGCCGGCATCGGCCAGCGCGCGGCGGATATACGGCGCGCCGTGGGCATAGCGCAGCGTCGGCAAAAGCTTCACGCCGCCGCCGGCATGGGTTTCGACGGTGAAGGCGAAAAGGCCACCGGGCGCGAGGATGCGTGCGACCGCGGCTACGATCGGCGCAAGGTCGTTCACATAAACGAAAACATCGGCGGCCAGCACGAGGTGATATTTCGCGGCGTCACTGGCATCCCCGGTAAGGAAATCGGCGAGATCGGTGGTAGCGAGACGATCGTAGAAGTCCTTTGCCATCGCCTGCGCGATCATCGCCGGCGAAAGGTCGACGCCAACAAGCCAATCGGCGACCGGCCGAAACGCAGCGCCGCCAAGGCCGGTGCCGCAGCCGAGATCGAGCACGGAAGGAAAGTGCAGCGGCCGACCCGCGGCGCGCATGGCTTGTTCGACGGCCTCGCGCAGCAGCGCCGGCCCGCGATACGCGAGACGTTCGGTGAGCGCGGTGTCGTAGCGGCCGGCATATTGGTCGAACAGCCGGCGCACATAGGTTTCGCTCATCGCCGGGGTAGCGGCACCGGAACCGAGCCGGGCGAGCTGAAGCCGGGCGCCGTGGTAGTCCTGCCGATCGGCGTCGCGGGCTTGCTCAAACGCGGCGATGGCGCCGGCGCGGTCGCCAAGCCGATCGCGGATAGCGCCCAGCGCGAACCAGGCGGTAGCGAAGGCCGGGGCCAGCGCCACGGTCTGCGCCAGAATATCGGCCGCGGCGGCAAAATCGCCGCGGGCGGCCTGGTCGAGCGCCCATTTGTAGCGCCGGTCGGCGATGAGATCGCCGGAGGAGACGAAGAGCGGGCCGGTGTCGGTCATCGTGTGCTCGCGTGCCGAAGAGGAATGCTTATTTATGACTCTCCATGCGTCCTGAAGACATCCTGGTGCCGACGCCGTCCGGCGTGTGCTGCAAGCTCGGCTCCTTTCACATCGACCCGACGCGGCCGGTCGAGCGAGCACTGATCACGCATGCCCATTCCGACCACGCGCGCGCCGGCCATGGCGCGGTGCTGGCGACCCGGGAAACGCTCGATCTCATGCGATTGCGCTATGGCGAGAATTTCGCCGGCACGACGCAGGCGATCCGCTACGGCGACAGCGTGAATCTAGGAGGGGTGAAAGTCACGTTCCGTCCCGCCGGTCATGTGTTCGGCTCGGCGCAGATCGCGGTCGAGGCCAACGGTTTGCGCGTCGTCGCCTCGGGCGATTACAAGAACGTGCCCGATCCGACATGCGCGCCGTTCGAACTGGTGCCGTGCGACGTCTTCATCACCGAGGCGACGTTCGCTCTGCCGGTGTTTAGGCATGGCGATCCGGATGAGCAAATCAGCAAGCTCCTCGGTTCCGTCGCGTTGTTCCCGGAGCGCGCGCATTTGGTCGGCGCCTATTCGCTCGGCAAGGCGCAGCGCGTGATCGCGCTGCTGCGCAAAGCCGGCTACGGCGCACCGATCTATCTGCACGGCGCCATGGAGAGCATCACCGGCTATTACGCAAGCCGTGGCATCGCGCTCGGCGAACTGAGCCCGGTCCGTGGCGCCGGCAAAGCGGAGCTTGCGGGCACCATCACGCTGTGCCCGCCCTCGGCGCTGAGCGACATCTGGACCCGGCGCTTTCCGGACCCGGTCACGGCCTTTGCCTCCGGCTGGATGCGAATCCGTGCACGAGCGCGCCAGCATGGCGTCGCCCTGCCGCTTGTTATTTCCGATCATGCCGATTGGGATGGCCTGACCGCGACCATTGCCGCGACGGGCGCCGGCGAAATCTGGGTCACGCACGGACAGGAGGATGCGCTGGTGCATTGGTGCGCCACGCGCGGCCTTAAAGCGCGGCCGCTCGACATCGTTGGCTACGGTGATGAAGATGAAGGGGATGGTCAAGGCAAGGTCGAGGCGGAGGAATGAACCGCTTCGCCGAACTCCTTGACCGCCTTACTTACGAGCCGGCGCGCAACGCGAAGCTGCGGCTGATCGCGGATTATTTCCGCTCGACGCCCGACCCGGAGCGCGGCTGGGCGCTTGCGGCACTCACCGGCGCGCTGAGCTTTCCTCATGCCAAGTCCGGTCTGATCCGAGGCCTGATTGCCGAACGCACCGATCCAGTGCTGTTCGAGCTGTCCTACGATTATGTCGGCGACCTCTCAGAGACTGTCGCGCTGATGTGGCCTGCTGCAAATCTTTCCTCTCCCGCTCGCGGGGGCGGAGAAGGGTCGCTGACCCTCGCGACCGTCATCGAAACGCTCTCCACCCTCGGCAAGGCCGAACTGCCGGCGCGGCTGGCGCGCTGGCTCGACGCGCTCGACGAAACCGGCCGCTGGGCCCTGATCAAGCTCGTCACCGGCGGGTTGCGCATCGGCGTGTCGGCGCGGCTCACCAAAGCCGCGGTCGCCGCGCTCGGCGCCACCGACGCACATGATATCGAGTTGCTGTGGCCTGGGCTTTCGCCGCCTTACACCGAGCTTTTCGCCTGGCTTGAAGGCCGCGGCGAGAAGCCGACAAGCACCGATCCGGCGCCGTTTCGGCCGCCAATGCTGGCGCATGCGCTCGACGCGCCCGACCTTGCAGCGCTCGCCCCGGCCGACTTCATGGCCGAATGGAAATGGGACGGCATCCGCGTGCAGGCCGTTGCTGCACGGCGTGACGGCGCGACCGTCGCGCGGCTCTATTCGCGCACCGGCGAAAACATTTCCAAGAGCTTTCCCGATCTCGTCGATGCGCTGCGGTTACCCGGCGCGATCGACGGTGAACTCTTGATCATGCGCGCGCAGCGTGTGCAAACCTTCAACGTGCTGCAGCAACGGCTTAACCGCAAGAGCGTCACGGCGAAACTCATCGCCCAGTTTCCCGCGCATCTGCGCGCCTACGATCTCCTGGCCGACGGTGAGGAGGATTTGCGCGAGCTTCCTTTCGCCGCGCGACGTGCACGGCTCGAAGATTTCATCGTGCGGCTCAACGAGCCCCGGGTCGATCTTTCGCCGCTCGTTCCCTTCACGACCTGGGAGGATCTCACCGCCGCGCGGAAGCATCCGGCGGCGGCGGGCGCGAGCGCCGATGCCGACGCGGTCGAGGGCATCATGCTCAAGCGGCGCGATGCGCTTTACCTTCCCGGCCGGCCGAAGGGACCGTGGTGGAAATGGAAGCGCGATCCGTTCATCGTCGATGCCGTATTGATGTATGCCCAGCGCGGCCACGGCAAGCGCTCGTCATACTATTCCGACTATACATTCGGCGTCTGGACGCGCAGCGCCGATGGCGACGAGCTGGTCCCCGTCGGTAAGGCTTATTTCGGCTTCACCGACGAGGAGTTATTGCAGATCGATCGCTTCGTGCGCCGGAATACGATCGACCGGTTTGGTCCGGTGCGTGAGGTCGTGCACCAGCCGAACCAGGGCCTCGTGCTTGAAGTCGCCTTCGAGGGTCTGCAGCGTTCGACCCGGCACAAATCCGGGCTGGCGATGCGGTTTCCCCGCATCAACCGGCTGCGCTGGGACAAGCCGCCGGGGGAAGCCGACCGTCTTGAGCGGCTGGAGACGATACTGGCGCAAATCGATAGCGGGCGCGCGTCGTGAGCGGATCGCCGCGCCCGCGGTCCGTTCCCGCCAAACTTCGCCGGGGCCGCAGGAGCGATCTTGCCGCGCTGCTCGCGCTCGAGAGCGCAGTCTTCACGGTCGATCATCTATCGCGCCGAAGCTTCCGCCGCTTCCTTGCCTCGCCGAACGCCGGGTTGATCGTCGCGGAGGAGAGCGGGACGTTGGCCGGCTATGCGTTGGTGCTTTACCCCGCGCGTTCCACGATCGCGCGGCTTTATTCCATCGCCGTCGCTCCCCATATCGGCCGGCGCGGCGTCGGTCCGCTGCTGCTGGCGGCGGCTGAGAAGGCGGCGCAGCAACGCCGCCGCCGGGCGATGCGTCTCGAAGTCCACGAGCACAACACGCGAGCGATTGCGCGCTACGAAAAATCCGGCTACCGGCTATTCGGCCGACATCACGATTATTATGACGATCATGCGACTGCTCTGCGCTTCGAGAAGCCGCTCGATCCGGAACGTCGGCGCCGCCCGGCCGTTACAGCGGAATAGCTGACTCAGGCGCGCGAATCGGATTTGATGGTGGACATAGTGGACATCGCGGATAGCGCAGTCGCCATTCGGTTCGTATCCGGCTATGACACGTTGTGCCTTGCCTGACCTCGCACGCATGATCGGCCCGCATCTGCACGCTGCTTTCCACGGGAAAGGGACCCGCCCATGACTGGCTGGGTCATCCTCGTCGACCAGCCCCGCGATCTGCCCAACGCCGAGACGCCGCACAAGGTCATCACCACGACCGAGTATCTGGCGCGGCCTCGCTTGTTCGAGCTGGGGCGGCCGAAGCTCGTCAATCTCGCCCGCTCCTACGCCTATCAGTCCAAGGGCTATTACGCGTCGCTGCTCGCCGAGGCGCGCGGCCACCGCGTCGTGCCGACCGTCGAGACCATGCTGGAGCTACGCGA
>Ga0182024_10003653_pt1 | contig 36369 bp, 31 predicted proteins | sample P32metaG_FD_120480 | JGI IMG/M metagenome (GOLD analysis project Ga0182024, IMG submission 120480) | Permafrost microbial communities from Stordalen Mire, Sweden - P3-2 metaG (Illumina Assembly) | ecosystem: Environmental > Terrestrial > Soil > Wetlands > Permafrost | place: Sweden: Stordalen...
GAGGCCAAAGTGGAAGTGATGGAAATCGTTGACTTCTTAAAGAACCCAAAAAAATATACGGCTCTGGGCGGCAAGATTCCAAAAGGTGCATTGCTTGTAGGCCCTCCGGGTACGGGAAAAACATTGCTGGCAAAAGCCATGGCCGGCGAAGCCCAGGTCCCATTTTTTTCTATGAGCGGATCAGACTTTGTTGAATTATTTGTGGGCGTGGGAGCCAGCAGGGTTCGCGACCTGTTCAAACAGGCAAGGGAAAAAGCACCCTGCATTATTTTTATTGATGAAATCGATGCCATCGGACGTGCACGCGGCAAAAACGCTATCATGAGCAATGATGAGCGCGAAAGCACACTCAATCAGCTGTTGGTGGAAATGGATGGTTTCGGCGGCGATAGCGGAATCATCATTCTGGCAGCTACCAACCGGCCCGATGTGCTGGATTCCGCCTTACTTCGTCCGGGCAGGTTTGACAGGCAGATATCGATTGATAAACCCGACCTCAAAGGAAGGGAAGCTATTTTCAAGGTTCATCTAAAACCGATAAAAATCTCATCCAAGCTCGATATTTATAAACTGGCTGAACAAACCCCGGGATTCGCCGGTGCCGATATCGCCAATGTATGTAATGAAGCTGCCCTGATTGCGGCGAGGAAAGGAAAGGACAGCGTGGAAATGGAAGATTTCCAGGATGCAGTGGACAGGGTGATCGGAGGATTGGAAAAAAAGAACAAGATCATTTCTCCGGAGGAAAAAAGGATCATTGCTTATCACGAGGCGGGCCACGCTATATGCGGCTGGTATCTCGAACATGCATATCCTTTGCTGAAGGTTACCATCGTCCCCAGGGGCGTTGCAGCTCTTGGCTATGCGCAATACACACCAAAAGAACAATACCTCTATAATACAGATCAGCTGTTTGATCAGATCTGCATGACCCTGGGTGGTCGTGCCAGCGAGTCCCTGAATTTTAATAAGATCTCCACCGGGGCTCAAAATGATCTTCAGCAGGTAACGCGTATCGCCTATTCCATGGTAACGGTTTATGGAATGAATGATAAGATCGGAAATCTGAGCTTCTATGACCCTGCCCAGGAAAATCAATTTACCAAGCCTTATTCGGAAGAGACTTCTAAATTGATTGATGAAGAAGTTCGAAGTCTCATCGATAAAGCATACCAGTCCACCAAGGAGCTTCTGAAGAAAAAAAGCACCCAACTTACTAAACTGGCGGAAGCACTCCTGGAAAAGGAAGTTCTTTTCCAAAGCGATGTCGAGGCCCTGATTGGAAAACGGCCATATGAAGAAAAAAGGGCACTGGACGTTTCAGAGCACGATATTCCAAATGATGTTCCGGATCTGAAGATCATTGATAATGGATTGCCCGCTCCGCCCGTGACCATTCCGCCTGCCAAAGAAGAAGAACAGGTCTGAGTGCATATGAAAGTATCACCCGCAAAAGAAAATATTCTAAAAAAAGTCAGACAGGCCCTGATTGAACCAACGCCTATTCCCTTTCCCCAAAGTGAAGGCAACAGCTCTGTTTATCAACCCTCCAGGCAGGAAATGGAGATCGAGTTTGCAGAACAATTTGGCAGGGTACAGGGGAAATTCATTTACTGTGCTGATGAGGGCGAGATGCTCCAACAACTCAGCCAGCTCATAACCCTAAATGAGTGGACGCGCATCTTTTGCCGTGAACTACTACTCCTCCGCCTATTGGATCAACCATTAAAAGGATTAATCACTCAGGAGGGGCTGTCTGACTCGGATGCCTCTATCACTTCCTGTGAGCTGCTTATTGCCAGAACGGGTAGCATATTGCTAAGCACTGGTCAGGAAAGCGGTCGCACGGTTAGTGTCTATGCTCCTGTGCATATTTGTATCGCTTATACCCGGCAGCTGGTTTATGATATCCGGGAAGGGTTGGAATTTTTGCAGGAAAAATACAAAATGGGATTGCCTTCCCTGATCACCCTGGCAACAGGCCCCAGCAGGACGGCCGATATTGAAAAAACCCTGGTTGTGGGTGTTCACGGGCCGAAGGATGTTTATGTTTTCCTGATAGATGCAGACTGATTTATATTTGCCGATGCAAATCGCTGCCGGGAAAAAAATTTATTTTATATCTGACTTCCATCTTGGATCTCCTGACCGCCTCACCAGCCTGCAGCGGGAAAAAAAAATTATCCGGTTTCTCGAGTCCATCCGTCAGCAGGCAGCGGAAATTTTTATCGTAGGTGATCTCTTTGATTTCTGGTATGAATACAGGACGGTTGTTCCAAAAGGATACGTGCGCATATTGGGGAAACTGGCGGAACTGACTGATGAAGGCATACCCATCCAGTTTTTTGTAGGAAACCATGACATGTGGATGAATAATTACTTTGAAAAAGAACTGAATATTCCCGTTTACTATGAACCAAAAACATTTGTCCGGAATGGAAAAAAATTCCTGATCGGGCATGGAGACGGCCTGGGTCCCGGTGATAAAGGATATAAATTCCTGAAAAAAATTTTCCGCAATAAATATTGTCAGTGGCTGTTTGGAATTTTGCCACCTGCAGCGGGGGTTGGACTGGCGCATTATTTTAGCCGGAAAAGCCGTGTGGCAACGGGTCAGACCGATGATCATTTTCTGGGGGAAACAGGAGAGTGGCTGGTTGGCTACAGCAAATATGTACTGGAAAATGAGCATTTTGACTATCTCATTTTCGGGCACCGCCACCTCCCGATCGATTTTCGTTTTCCCAACGGCAGTCGGTACATAAATCTGGGAGACTGGGTCAACTATTTCACTTACGCTGAATTTGATGGCACTGAGCTAAGCCTCCATTCAGTTGATCCCGACCTCAACCAAAAGATCATCAGCCAATGAAAAAAATCGTATGCTATATCATACTCAGTTGCATGCTTTTTTCAGGCATCGCTCAGGTGGCCAATCCCAACCTGGAGGCCGGCTTTTTCCCCGGAAATTTTACTGATTTCGAAGTGGATAATCTCGGAAATCTGTATGTGCTGAGTCCCGACAACCTGCTCAAGAAACTGGATGCTGCGGGAGATTCCCTGGCGGTATATAACGATGTGCGCAGATTTGGAAAGATCTCCTATATGGATGTTACCAATCCACTGAAGATACTTTTATTTTATCAGGAATTTGGGACCATTGTTATGCTTGACAGGCTGCTCAGTAATATCAACAGCATCGATCTGAGACAATTTAATTATTTCCAGATAAAGAGTATCGGCCTCGCTTATGATAATAATGTATGGATCTACGATGAATTGGAAGGAACACTAAAAAAGATTGGAGACGATGGTGTGTTGATCAGTGAAACAACAGATATACGCCAGCTGACCGATTCTGTACCCGATCCGGATTTACTAACAGATCAGGGCGGACTTGTTTATCTGTATGATTCACTGAAGGGGGTTTTTATTTTCGATCATTACGGTGGATTTCAAAAATTTGTTTCCCTTCCAAACTGGGCGCATTTCTCCGTAATTGATAAGACCATTCTGGGATGGAAGGATCATTATTTTATGAAATTCCAGGAGAAAACCGGTGAAAAAGAAAGAATAGAAATACCGCCATATTGCCTGCCTGCAATAAAAATGGTCATCCGGCCAGAAAATGTATATGTATTAAAAACTGATGGCATTCACGTTTATAAGAATTGAAATTTTATGAATGATTGGTCTTCTGGAAGAATTTGAAAATTTGTGAATTTGAAAATTTGACAATGAAAAGACAAATTTGACAATGAATTGGTAAAGAATTAAGAATTCCTCATTTTCAAATTCACAAATTTTCAAATTCTCACATTATCTCAGCATCGCCTTCATCTCCAGCAAAAATCCCTTTACCTGCTCGAGCCTTTTGATGGATTCGAATTTTTCTTCCGCCCTTTTGTTTTTCTTCAGAAAATCCTTTGCGCCTTCAATGGTGTATTTGCGCTGGCGGAGCAGATGGTATATCAGATGAAGGTTCTTAATGTCCACCGGCCTGAAATACCGGTCCCCTTTTTTATTTTTTTTAGGCTGAAGTATGCTGAATTCTGTTTCCCAGAAACGAAGGAGGGATTGATTTACCCGGAACATTCCGGAAACTTCTCCCATAGTATAATATTGTTTGCTGAAAAGCAGTTCGTCGTCGGGAATCTGGATCAGATCGGCTTCTTCAGCGATCTGACGGATGGACTTCCTGCCCCTCCCTGATTTAGGTTTCAGATACGGTTCCGGCAACTTTTCGCCGGCAACCGGCGATCCGGCGAGCGCTCCAGGCTCCTGATTTTCAGGATGCTTTAACTTCTTAATCCTGACGCCCACATTTACCGGCTGATCCGCCGTATTGGAAGAAAGGTCCTGACGAAGAGGTGTTTCTTCAACAAAGTTCATTGTGATCTGGGAGAAGGTATCCATGCTTGCACCAAAAATAACAAAAACTATTCCGAAACGATCTAAAGTTCATTGAAAAATCTAATCAAAGCTCTGATTGCTGGCGGAGGCCAGTTTAAGCAGCCTGTCATATTGCTCCGGGGTGATATCGTTATAAAAATAATAGACGGGATCAACCGGTTCTCCATTGCGATGAACTTCGTAATGGCAATGAGGACCCGTGCTCTTACCTGTGCTTCCGACCCACCCGATAACTTCCCCGCGTTTCACCTTTTGACCTGGATGAACTTTGATGCGGAACATATGTCCGAATAAAGTGGAGTATCCGTATCCGTTATGGATCACTACATTATTGCCGTATCCGTTTCCGGTGTTGCCGGCTGTTTCCACAGTTCCATTGGCCGTTGCATATATAGGTGTACCCATTGGGGCAGCAAAGTCGAGCCCCGCATGAAATTTAGTTGTTTTATATACTGGATCCACCCGGTATCCGAATCCGGAAGCGATCCGCTTCAGGTCCTTATTGCTAACGGGTTGTATTGCCGGAGTACAGGCAAGCAATTGCTCTTTGTCTTTAATGAATCCGTTAATATCATTATAAGATTTCGACTGGGCATTGATCCTGGACCCCAGGTTGTTTATAGTAATCGCTATGGAACTCGCCAGGTTTTCCTGATCCATCCCCTGAACCAGTTGAATCTCCTGCGCCTTGGCGAGGGTTTTTGCCCTGGCACTATCAGGAATTGGATTAGCTTCAAAAATGGCCCGGTATACTTCGTTGTCCCGCTTTTCAAGACCACCGACCTGGTCCTGCATTTTTTTTACCTGTTCATTCAATACAAAATAATTATCCTTCAATGCTTCATTGGCCTGCATCAGCCGCTTTTCATTGACAGAGGGGAAATACCGATAGGCCAGGGTTAACAGGATCAGCGCAGTAACAATGGAAGCTGATAAAAAGCCAAGGATGCGCAGCAACGTTACGCGAAGCGGAGTCTCTAGTTTTTCATACCGGAGGGAATTGGTATTATAATAATATTTGATCTTTTTCATGCAGTCCCGTAGTACACGCAGTCGGTTTACGAAGATGATTGCTGTACCTTTGCAGCGCCTGATTAATAACGCAATTGTACAAATTATTATCCTTTTATATACCTCCAAATCAAAGATAGTCTGTTAAAGTATGATGGGAAGCGCTGAGATACGGGATAAATTCATGGAATTTTTCAGGTCGAAAGGCCATGTTATTGTGCCTTCTGCCCCCATCGTAGTACAGCACGATCCAACCCTGCTTTTTACTAATGCCGGCATGAATCAGTTCAAGGATTTTTTTCTTGGAAACAAAATATCTGTTCATCCCCGGGTGGCGGATACCCAGAAATGTCTACGGGTAAGCGGCAAACACAATGACCTGGAAGAAGTTGGCGTGGATACCTATCACCATACCATGTTTGAAATGCTGGGGAACTGGAGCTTCGGAGATTATTTTAAGAAGGAAGCCGTTCAATGGAGCTGGGAACTGCTGACAAAAATATACGGTATACCGGTTGATCGTATTTATATCACCGTATTTGGAGGGGATGCCGCAGAAAAACTGGAAGCCGATGAGGAGACCAGGTCAGAGTGGAAAAAATGGGTTGATGAAAACCGGATACTGGAAGGCAGCAAAAAAGATAATTTCTGGGAAATGGGCGAAACGGGCCCCTGTGGGCCCTGCACGGAAATTCATGTGGATTGCCGCACAGACGAAGAGAAAAAAAAACAGGATGGAAAAGAATTAGTGAACAAGGAACACCCCCAGGTAATTGAAATATGGAATAATGTTTTTATTCAGTATAACCGCAGCAGGTCAGGCGAACTTGAACCACTTCCCAAGAAGCATGTAGATACCGGAATGGGTTTTGAACGGCTTGTGCGGGTCCTGCAAAAAAAACACAGTAATTATGATACGGATATTTTTACCGGAACTATCGCCGCTATAGCTTCCATCACCGGCAAATCCTATCCGGGAAATGGCAGGTCGGATATTGCTTTTCGTGTGATCGCAGATCATATTCGTGCTGTCTGTTTTACAATTGCAGATGGCCAGTTGCCTGCCAACACGGGCGCTGGCTACGTGATCAGGAGAATACTCAGGAGGGCCGTTCGGTACTATTATTCCTATCTTGATTATCAGGAGCCCCTGCTGTACCAATTAGTAAAACTTGTAGGGATCCAGTTTGAAAATGTATTTCCTGAACTGCATCAGCAGGAAGCCTTCGTTGCCCGCGTGGTCCGCGAGGAAGAAGAAGCATTTTTGAGAACCCTCGATAAGGGCCTTAAAATATTCAATGAATATATTGATAGTGGTCCGGCTGACGCGGCGGATTCTGCGCAGTATGATGATAAAAAAATCTCCGGTTCGTTTGCTTTCAAGCTGAATGATACTTATGGTTTTCCAATAGATCTCACATCGCTGATGGCAAAGGAAATCGGTTGGCAAGTGGATATAAAGAATTTCGAAAAGGAGCTTCAGCAACAGAAAGACCGTTCGCGCTCGGCCACTCAAATGGATGTGGGTGATTGGGTTGTGGTTCACGAAAATGGGGATGGTCTTTTCGAAGGGTATACGCATTTAGAAACGGACACCCGTGTCAGCCGATGGAGAAAGCTGAAAATTAAAGGCAAAGAGGCTTACCAGATCGTGCTGGGCAAAACTCCATTTTATGCAGAAAGCGGAGGGCAGATTGGAGATACAGGCAGTTTACAATTTGGAAATGAAATCATAGAGGTATTGGATACCAAAAAAGAAAATGGTCTGATTCTTCACTTCACGGAAAAATTACCCGCAGCGATGGAAGGGACCGTTCATGCATCAGTAAATAAAAAGAAGAGAAAGAATACTGAGATTCATCATACGGCCACGCACCTGCTTCATGCGGCGTTAAGGAAAGTACTGGGAAATCATGTGGCACAAAAAGGATCTTTGGTAAATGCAGATCATCTCCGGTTTGATTTCTCCCATTTTTCAAAACTGACCGGGCAAGAGCTATCATCGATTGAACAAATCATAAATGAAAGAATAAGGGAAAACATCCCTGTCGTTGTCCGGGAAATGCCGCGGGAGGAAGCCTTGAAAACAGGAGCCATGGCGCTATTTGGAGAAAAATATGGAGACCTGGTCAGAGTGGTTATCATTGATCAGGCATATTCCATAGAATTATGCGGAGGCACCCATGTTGCCCGGACCGGCGATTTAGGGTTCTTCAAAATTGAGTCCGAATCAGCGGTAGCTGCCGGCGTGCGCCGGATCGAAGCCGTAGCTGGAATTGCTGCCGAACACTATTTGGATGACCAGTTATCAATCCTGCGTTCGGTTAAAGAGCTTTTAAAAAACCCTAAGGACCTCAGCAAAAGCATTCAGGATCTTTCTTCCGAAAACACGCTTATCCGGAAACGTATGGAATCTCTCGAAGCTGCCCAGCTCAGCCAGATAAAAAAAGAACTGCGTGGTCTGGCTATCTCTTATAAAGGTGCTTCATTTATCGGCTCGGTACTGGATAGCGTTTCGCCGGAGGGGATTAGAAAACTCGCAATGGATCTGCGACAGGAAATACCCAATCTACTGCTCGTTCTTGCTACTGTTCAGGAAGGAAAGGCCTTCGTTGCTGTCGCCCTGGGTGAAGCCTTGCTTTCATCCAAAAACCTGGATGCTTCGAAAATAATCAAAGAGCAGGTAGCTCCTTTGATTTCAGGCGGCGGCGGGGGACAAAAATCCCTGGCGACGGCCGGGGGACAGGATTCAAGCCGGCTTCCCGATGTGTTGGAACAGGTGAAAACCCGCCTGTAGGCGCGTTCCGTCGAAATTAATGAACTGTTAAATCCAGACAAAGTATAACAATCCGAATATTTTCGTATTTCAGAATATTTCCTATATTTGAAATACGAAATTTAACGTAGTTTAATATTTAAAAATTTTTGACGATGAAACAAATCATGTACAAAATAGCGGGAATAATAGTTATTTGTCTAGCATTTGCCTTCAGGGGCATTGCCCAGGACAACAGAGATAAGGCACCAGAACCGCCAACGCCCCCGGAAGTTTCCAGCATGGAGTCGGATACCATTGGTAATCAGTCAGAGATCATCATACGCCAGAAAGGTGACAAGGATAGTAAAGTGACTTTAGAAATCCGGAACGGGAAATTCTTTATTAACGGCCAGCCGCTTGATAAATTTGTGGATGAGAACCTTGAAATTGAAAAGAGAAATATGGATGAGGATGGGCCCATGGTCGGCATAATGAGTTCCCCGTTTCGTGCGAACGGTTGGGACCGGGACGAGATGCCGAGGGAAATGGATCGGAATTTAATGTTAAATGATATGCATATGAAGGAATACAAGCATAAAATGAATGCTGCGTTCCTTGGCGTTTCATCACGCAAAGCAGAAACCGGCGGAGCTACGGTACTGGAAGTAACAAAGGAAAGCCCCGCTGAAAAAGCCGGCCTGAAAAAGGGAGATGTCATTATTAGAGTCAATGATAATAATATCGAAAGCCCCGATAATCTCTATGAAACAGTACATCAGTTTAAACCCGGAGAAAAAATTAAAATAACTTTTAAAAGAGAAGGGAAGGAACAAACTGCTTCGGCTATGCTCGATAAATCGAAGATGGAACCTGAAGCATTTAATTATAAATACGAATATAATATGCCGGATATGGAAAATCTGCATTTTGGACCGGATTTTGTAAAGCCATTGTCCATGCCGCCGAAGATCGGCATCAGGGCGCAGGATTCCGAAGAAGGAAAAGGAGTGAACGTGTTAGGTGTAACAGAGGGATCAGCGGCAGAAAAGGCCGGACTGAAAACAGGAGACGTGATCACCAGCGTCAATGGTACTGAAGTTAACAATGCGAATGAACTGGTAGACGAGGTACAGGAATCCAGGGACAAGATGTCTGTGAAAATAAAAATTCTCCGCAACGGTAAACCGGAAGAATTAGAAATCAAAATTCCCCGGAAACTAAAAACTGCTGAACTCTGATTCCGGTCTGGCAGACGTTTCCTGCCCATTCAGGTAAAGGATTTTGAGGAAAAATTGCTCTCTTTTTTTACCTTCGTACCAGGAATCAACTGGTTCAAGCAAGCGCAAAGAACAGGACAACGATCTTTGCGCTTTTGCTTTGCCTAAAGAAAGTTGAGCAGTAAACCGGGATGGGTGATCATGAAAAATATGAAACTGTAGTAGGCCTGGAGGTCCATGCGCAGTTGCTGACGGATACCAAGCTTTTTTCCGGGGACAGCAACCGGTTTGGCGCCGAGCCCAACACGCATATCAGTCCGGTTACTCTGGGATATCCCGGCACCCTGCCTGTGCTTAACAAAAAAGCGGTGGCATATGCCATTAAAATGGGGTTAGCCTGCCATTCTGCTATTGAACGCCACAACTACTTCGCAAGGAAAAATTATTTTTATCCGGATCTTCCCAAAGGGTACCAGATATCACAGCACAGCGTTCCGGTTTGCAAAGGCGGGTATATCAGGATCAGTACTGCTTCAGGAGATAAAAAAATCCTTCTCAACCGGATTCACCTGGAAGAGGATGCAGGCAAAAGTATTCATGACAGGGATCCGGAATTTACCTGCCTGGATTTTAATCGCGCAGGTGTACCCCTGATTGAAATTGTGACTGAACCCTGCTTAAGCAGCGGAGAAGAAGCAGCTGCATACCTGACCAACCTAAGACGTATTCTCCGGTATCTGGATATCTGTGATGGAAATATGGAAGAAGGCAGCATGCGTTGTGATGCCAACATATCGGTCCGAAAAAAAGGAGAAAATGCACTCGGCACCAAAGTGGAGGTTAAGAATCTTAATTCCATACGGAACGTGAAACGTGCTATCGAGTATGAAGCTCTCCGGATGGTAGAGACGATTGAAAAAGGAGAAGCCATTCTGCAGCAGACAAGAAGTTTTGATGCATCGAACGGAACTACTTTTTCCATGAGAACTAAAGAGGAGGCAAATGACTATCGCTATTTTCCTGATCCCGATCTTCCCCCTTTTCAGGTGACAGATGAATTTCTGAAAATCATAGAGGAAGACCTTCCGGCTTTGCCAGAAGAGCTTATTGAGAGGTATACCCGTGAATATCATTTGCCGATTTATGATGCGGAAGTGATCACGGATGATAAAGAAACAGCTGCGTACTTTGAATTACTGATCAAAGAGACCGGTTCATTTAAAGCTTCTGCAAACTGGATCCTGGGTCCTGTGAAATCCTTTCTCAATGGAAATAATCTTTCGATCCGTGAGTTTCCGGTTCACGCAACTGTGATGGCCTCATTGATCCTGCTTGTAGAAAAAGGTAAAATCAACTTTTCAATGGCTTCATCCAGAATCTTTCCCGAACTTGCCCGGGGAGCTGCGAGCGACCCGTTGGAGTTGGCTGTACGGTTGAATCTGCTGCAAACTGCAGATGAAGATTTGGTCCACCAATGGGTGGTTCAGGCATTGGAAAGCATGCCGGAGAAAGTAGCAGAATACAAAAAAGGGAAGAAGGGATTACTGGGTTTATTTGTAGGAGAAGTAAAAAAAATATCCAAAGGGAAGGCAGATCCGAAACTCACGAATCAGCTGCTCATAGAGACGCTGGAGAAGTAAACACATCAAATTTAGTTTTATGGAGAATAATTATATCGTACCTCAGTTAATCTTCGCGGCATTATTGCTTTTTGCCTGCAAGCAAGCGCCGAAAAACCAGTTTGAAGTAAAACTTTCGTATACGAACGCCAACAAACTGGCAGAGGCAAATCCGGGATTTCCTGGAACCGGTGCCGTTTGGGTTTACCTGGAAGAAATTGTATATGGGAAGGATCAGGCCCCGGTGATTGTGGATTCAGCAAAGCTTAGCGGCAGTACCGGGAACATTGAGCTTACCGGCAGGGAAGCAAAAGAGGGTATTTATGAACTGGTCTTTGGGCAAAATGCACTGGCTCTTCCGCTGATCAATGATGTGCAGGAAATCAGCATCCAGGCTGACCTCTCGAAGAAAAGTGATTTTTATACAGTCACCGGTTCGGATGCATCCAAACAACTGGAGGAGTTACTTGACAATGTAGGAAGAAAGAATAATGAAATTGAAAGGTCCTTTAACAGGCTTGACAGCCTAAAGAAAGCGAATGCCGAAGACAGCCTGCTCCTGTCGGCAAATGCAGAAAAAGACAAATCAATCAGTCAATTGAATGATTATCTGAAAAATTTTATGCAGTCGACTAATAATGCCACCCTTGCATTTCTTTCCCTAAGCTGGGCCTCCCGGAGTTTTTCTCCTGAGCAGTTGGCTACGGCCTTAAAAAACCTGAAAGTAAAATTTCCTGGAAATCCGCTGCTCGCGGAAATTGAAAAAAATAATAAAGCCCAGCAACAGGCGACGCAATCAGCAGGGGGAGATTCCTGGGTGGGCAAATCTGTTCCGGATCTTAGTCTCCCGGATGTGAATGGAAAAAAGGTATCCATTTCGTCTTTCCGGGGCAAATATTTGCTGATTGATTTTTGGGCAAGCTGGTGCGGGCCATGCCGTATGGAAAATCCCAATGTAGTGGAGGCATACAAGACATTTAAGGGTAAAAATTTTACCATTCTGGGTGTGTCACTGGATAAGGACAAAGATGCCTGGAAAAAAGCCATTTCCCAGGATCATCTTACATGGACTCATATCAGCGACCTGAAATACTGGAATAGCCAGGCGGTAGAAACCTTCGGCTTTCAGGGCATTCCCTTTAATGTGCTCGTTGACCCATCCGGGAAAGTGATCGCCCAGGAACTCCGTGGCAATGACCTGGAAAATAAGCTTAAAGAAGTGTTGGATTGATTAAAAAGTAAAAAGTAAAAAGTAAAAAGTAAAAAGTAAAAAGTAAAAAGTAAAAAGTAAAAAGTAAAAAGTAAAAAGTAAAAAGTAAAAAGTAAAAAGTAAAAAGTAAGACTCTTATTGGAAATGCAATTTCAGTTAAAATTCGCAGTGACCAATTTTTACTTTTTACTTTTTAATTTTCCTCCCTATCGTAATCAACAGTGCAGGTAAAAACAACAAATTCGTGAAGGTTGCCATCACGAGCGTAAGTGATGTGAGCCATCCCAATGCCTGGGTTCCGCCAAATCCGCTGAAACAAAAAATGATAAATCCTGCAATCAGGACCAATGAAGTGTAGATGATGCTGATACCGGTGGAATGAATGGTCCTGATCACCGCATCCCGCACCGGCTCTCCTTTCTGTTGATCCTGTTTATAATTTACCAGAAAACGGATGGTTATATCTATAGCGATTCCTAATGCTATGCTGAATACCAATACCGTCGACGGTTTTAGAGGAACCCCCGCCCATCCCATTACCCCTGCCGTAATAATCAATGGAATTACATTCGGAAGAAGGGAACAAATAAGTATTCTAAAAGACCGGAACAGATAGATCATACAAACGGCTATCAGGGCAAAAGCCCAGAGAATACTCTGCTGGAGCCCGTGAATGATAAAGGCGCTTCCTTCCAGAAAAGTTACCGTGGTGCCGGTTAATTCCACCGAGTATTTTGTACTGTCGAACAGTTGCGAAGCCCGTTTATTTATTGACCCTAAAATCGACGGTAAACGCAAGCTCCCTACGTCGGCCATATTTACACTGATACGTGTTGTTTGCCTGTTACTATCAATGAAACTATTTGCCAGTTTTGTAACATTGTTTGACTGGCTGGCGCTGTCGTTTTTCACATTCAGATACGGTGCAAGAAAGCTAAGGTCGAATTCATTGGGAAGTGCATAGTCGGAACTGTCATTATGATAATAAGCCTGACGCACAAATTTCAATCCTTCCACGATGGATAATGGCTTTGCCATTACCGGGCTGGAGTCAATGAAGGAAGAAAGCTGATCAATTTTTCCGAAAGTCACCAGCGGGCTTGCCCGTAACCCATTTTTCCTTTTTGTATCGATCAATATTTCCAGCGGCATTACACCTTTGAAATTATTTTCGAAAAACTTAAGATCGGCATATACCGGATCTGTTTTGGGAAGATCATCCAGGATAAATCCTTCTGAACGCAACCGGAAGATCCCGGCTATCGAAACGATCAGGACAAGGACAGTTGTTGTATAAATGACTGATTTGTGGTGAAGCGTCCAATCTTCCAGACGGTCCAGTAATGAAGTTAGCCAGCGATTGGTAAGATATCTCATGTGCCGGAGTTTCGGATCCGGCAGATAACTGAGCACGGAGGGCAGGAGAACAATTGAAATAAAAAAAAGCAGCATGATGTTGATTCCCGCCACTACTCCAAATTCTCTCAGAACGGCGCTTTTTGTAAAAGCAAATACGCCAAATCCTATAGCAGCCGCGATATTGCAAAACAAAGTGACAATCCCCATTTTCCGGATCATCTCCTGAAGAGCTTTTTTCTTCTCGCCGGTATCCTTAAACGATGTGTGGTATTTATTTAGAAAATAAATACAATTGGGAATTCCGATGACAACGATCAACGGTGGAATCAGCGCATTCAACAGGGTTATCTTATATCCGAAGAGGTGCATAGTGGCAAGACTGAATACCACTCCGATAATGACGACCGTAAGCGACAGGATCATGGTGCTGAAGCTTCTGAAAAACAACAGCAGGATAAGCGCTGAAAGTAAAACAGAACCAAGCAGGAACCATTTCATTTCAGTGGCCACTTTAGTAGCCATATTCGTCCTTATCAATGGTAGCCCGCTGTAATGCATTCGAATGTGATGGGCCTCTCCGAATGCATCCCCAAGTTCTACAATACGCCCGACCACTTCCGTTCTTGCAGCGGTGTTCATCAAATCCTTATTTACGTGGATGGCAGAGAGATAAGCTCCTGTTGCAGGATTGTAAAGAAGATTCCGGTAAAAGGGTTGGTTTTCAAATGCATTTTTGGCGCTATCTAGCTTTTGCTGCGACCCAAATGCTGAGGAAAACAAGGGTTTTGGGGTGAGCTTTTGCGCGTTGTCACTTCTAACCAGAATAATGGCTTCGGGTATACTGAGAACCTGCTCAACACCCCTGACTTTTTTGAGATCCTGGTTGAGCTGCAGGTAATCATTAAAAAAGTCTTTCGAGAACAGGTTGCTGGTCTGAATTCCCATCACAAGCAGGTTTCCATCGTCGCCGAATTTTTTCCGGAAATTCTGATAGGCAATATATTTCGGATTATCGGTTGGAATGGCCCGCGTATACTCATAACTCAATTCAATTCTGGATGCTTCAAACCCTGCAAAGACCAGCGCGATGGCCAACAATACCAAGAGGCGCAATCGATTTTTCAGAACAAAATCAGCAATGGTTCCCCACATATATTTAGTTGACTTTTGATGATTCAGGCTTTGTTTTGTCCCGCAAAGAAACTTATTTTAACCGAATTTCGCCTGAATACCGGATCATGATTCACAAAACAAAAGGTATTGTACTGCGTACGGTGAAATATGGCGAAACCAGTGTAATCGTTTCCATCTTCACTGAATTGTTCGGATTGCAGTCCTACCTCGTGAATGGTGTAAGAACCGCCATTCCTAAAGGAGGGTTGAAAACGGCTTTCTTTCAGCCTTCTGCCATCCTGGACCTGATCGTGTATCATAATGAATTGAAAAATCTGGAACGCATAAAAGAATACCGGTGGGAACACCTGTATAAAAATATTTTTTTTGACGTAGTGACCCATACGGTGGCGCTCTTCATGATCGAACTGCTTCAAAAATGTTTAAAGCAGCCCGAGGCAAATCCTGAGCTTTACCAGTTTGTGGAAGATGCTTTGATCCACTTGGATGAATCGAATAACTCCGTCAGGGCCAATTTCCCGCTTTACTTTGGCCTTCACCTGGCCAATTTTTTCGGTTTGCGGATCAGCGACAACTATTCAAAGCAAAAAACATTCCTTGACCTGCAGGAGGGATTCTTCACCGGGGAGAAACCAGTGCATCCAAATTTTCTGGAAAATCCCTACAGTGAACTTATTTCGCAGTTGCTCCGCGTGATGCGGCCTGAAGAACTGCCGGAAGTTCCGCTGAACAAGGAAAAGCGCCGGATATTGCTACAGGCCTGCCAGGATTTTTTCACCCTGCACATGGCCGGATTCGGCACGATGAAAACGCTTCCGGTTTTGCGTACCATCCTGGATGATGCACCCTCATAAAATTCTCCGGCACCGGCTATCCTTATCAATTAACTCTTTTCCCCCGGACTCAATCATGACGAGTCCCGGCTTCTTTCCTTTCTTAAAATCGCCCAGTTCATTTTCAAGCTGGAGAGCTCGTGCACCGTTGGAAGTAGCCCATTTCAGGAGACGGCTCAACTCAATTTCCGGGAAGTATTTTTTTATGGTTTTCATTTCCTCAAGCACGCTGAGCTGGAGATTACTGGCGAGGCTATCCGTACCAATGACGATGTTAGCATTCAGCCTGATCATTTCAGGTATATCCGGCAAGCGGTTCTCAATATAGAGATTTGCATTCGGGCATAGACAAAAAAATAAATTGCGGCTGAATTTATTTGCCATGGAAAGATCCCCGGCCGAAGTGTAGGTATTGTGAACAAGAATTATATTTTGCGCTTGCCCGAGTAAAGGCAGGTAATAAGGAAGGCTCCTGGTTCCCGTTCCGGAGAAATGTTTGGTTTCTATTTCCATCTTCCTGTACATCTCGGTAAGTTCTCCGTGGCCGGAAATAAAATATGCATCTTCTGCGGCGCTTTCTTGATTATGTATTGTAATGGTTTTTTGAGGAAAGCGCGTTCGCAGTAATTTCCACAATGGATTTGAAACGGAATAAGGGGCGTGCGGACTTAATGAAAGATGATCCTCGCTTCCTGCCATTTTTGCGAACTGATCATATAATGATCTTCCCGAATCAAACCGTTTGTGGGCCTGATCTGGCAGCCAACCTGCAAGTTCAATGAAATTGTAATAAGCGAGATGCTTACCTGATTTTTGAGTAAGGGTATCGGAAGTATTACAGATATCACCAACCGCAATGATTCCTGCGGCTAACATTTCCTCTTCGGCAGATTTGATGCAATCCATAATTTCCACGGGGTCATTTTTCCTCTGGCTTACGACAAAAAGAACAAATTCAACCAGGCCGCTTTTCATCGGAGTACGTCCTTTCAGATGACTTAATTCCAGATGGCAGTGGCAATTCACAAAACCCGGGCTTAATAAGCCCTTCAGTTTTTCAACCTCTTCTCCTGCCTCGCCAGGATGTATAATCTTCTCAATGGTACCGTCGGCCTTTGTTATCAGCACCTGTTCCTCATTCAACAGGTTATATCCATCAAACAAATAGTCAGCCTGGAATTTCCGATAACTCATGGTTCGGTTAACTTTGCAGCAATATAAATTTTTCGAAGGTATGATAGATAAGCTGGAGGCTATCCGGGCCAGGTTCGAAGACCTGGGCGTGGCATTGACGAATCCTGCCATTGTAAATGATAACAGAAAGTTCAGCACAACCAGTAAGGAATACCGTAGCCTGGAAAAAATTGTAAAATCCTATGATATATACCGCAGCCTGCTCGATGATCTTGCATTTAACCACGAGGCGCTAAACGGGGATGACGAAGAACTCAGGGAATTGGCCAAAATGGAAAAACCCTCCCTGGAGGAAAAAAAGTCTGCACTGGAAACAGAGATCCGGCAACTATTGATTCCGAAAGATCCTCAGGATGAAAAGAACGCTATTCTGGAAATCCGGGCGGGCACGGGAGGAGATGAAGCCAGCCTTTTTGCCGGGGACCTCCTCAGGATGTATTTGAAATATGCTGAAAAAAAGGGCTGGCGTACGGCAATCCTCAATGAAAGTACGGGCACTGTTGGCGGATATAAGGAAGTTGAGGTTGAAGTTACCGGGGATGATGTATACGGAACGCTCAAATTTGAAAGCGGTGTTCACCGCGTTCAGCGCGTACCGGATACTGAGCAGAGCGGGCGGGTCCATACCAGTGCCGCTACGGTTGCTGTTATGCCGGAGGCGGAGGAAGTGGATTTTGAACTAAAAGATAGTGATGTAAAAATGGAAACCGCGAGGAGCGGGGGCGCAGGAGGACAGAACGTAAATAAGGTGGAAACAAAGGTTTTGCTGACCCATATACCTACAGGAACCGTGGTGGTCTGCCAGACGGAAAGGACCCAGCTTGGTAACCGGGAAAAAGCCATGCAGATGCTCAGGACCCGTTTATACGAAGAACAGGTGAGAAAACAGGAAGAGGAAATTGCCCGGCACCGGAAAAGCCTGGTGAGTACCGGCGACCGTAGCGCCAAGATAAGAACCTATAATTTCCCTCAGGGCAGGGTTACCGACCACCGGATAGGCCTGACAGTATATAATCTGAACGATGTGTTAAACGGGAATATCAGTGAATTCCTTGCTGCGCTTCAGTTTGCTGAAAATGCCGAGAAAATAGCGAACCAGTCCTGATTTGTTGCAATTATTCCCCAGAACCTGCGTAATTAAATTCCTTGCTATTGGTATAAGCCAGTATTTTATTTAGTAAATTTATTTTATATTATTTTAACAATTGTCCATTAAACATTTCATTGTTTAAACAGTTTAATGGTTATAATTCACCCTTACCAATGAAAACGCCGCGCCGGCGTGGGTTTTGGAGCTCGTTGAAATAAAAGTGTTGGGGGTTGCTTACGCTTGAATCTTAAAATATTGTTATTAAGAAAAAGAGAAGCTACCGGATATTGTGGGACCCCGTACCTTTATAATAGTTCTTTTAACCAGTCAACATCTGTAGTAGACTGGTGGTTTTGGCACCTGTTTTGCCTTCTTTATTTAAACAAGTCTTTTCTATTGACTTCACAAAAGCAGTCAATTTTCTCATAAGCAGTTAGTTTTGGTTACGGCCCCTGTTTCCACAGGGGCTTATCTTTTACAGCAATTTCTTCTACTCCATACAACCTGATCGTATGGAAGATCATGATGGCCGGGAAGCACTATATTACTTTTTTGTTGAGGGGAAAAATTAAACTCGCTGCAATATAACCGGCTAAGGATCCGATCACGTCTGAGAGAATATCGTACAGATCAAAATCCCGGAAAGGAATAAAATACTTCTGAACATACTCCATTGCAGTTCCATATAGGCATGCAATAATAAAAACCAAAAAGAACCACTTCCTTAACTTTTTACTTTCTTCAGGTCTGGAAGCAAAATAAAATGACCATAACAGTACGAAAACAAAGAAAATACTAATGTGCACGTATTTGTCAAAATTAGAAATGCTGAAAGCGGCTTCGGAGGGAATCATATTGCCTGGAATGGCAAGGAGTATAAAAATAACAATAGTCCAGAGTATTGCCGGATACCGTTTTGCGAATAGTTTTTTTATTGATTGCATAAGCGTTACGGAACGAAGATAAGACCCTATCCGGTTACTTTACCCATGACATACATGGCATCCATGTTTGGCGTTAGACTGCCACCTTGTTTTTCCAGGGTAATGGCAAAAGCCTGGGCCCGGGGAATAGTCTTAAGCTTTACGAATGGAATTCCTTCGTCTACATCAAAAATACCCGCATCTACAGGCTTCCCATCTACAATGGCCCATAGTTGATATTGTTTACCGCTTGCCGGCTTTGGAAGCTGATTCACCAACAGCCACACAAGCCTGGAACTGGTATCCCAATAAACGGTTGCCATGCTGGACGCAGAAGGACTTGTCGCGACTGCGGGCATTTTCACGATCTCCATCCGGGGATCTTTCATTTGAAAGAGCGCGGTTTCGAAGAGCTGCATTTTCGTATTTAACGAATGGTTTGCATTGGCAAGCTGCGCCTGGCTCTCCACGAGCTCTTTGTATTGGGCGATGGAATGCTTGTACTGGTTGAGCAAATACAGGTTAAGCATTACACTTCCCAGTAACAGGATAACCGAAGCTGCAGCGATAAAACGAGGGAATCCGACCCTGGGAATGAGCGCCGGCCTGCTTTGGAGGACCTGAGGTTCCTGCTTTACTTCTTCCATCCCGATCAGGGAGAATATCCTGGACTTCAGTTCGCGCGGAGGGGCGACGCGCTGCAGGGACAGGCGGTTTTCCAGCTCCATTTCAAAAGCAATCCGGGCAGCCCGAACTTCTGAATGCTCGGAGCACATAAGTTCGAATTCGATCGCCTCCTCGGAACTGGCAAGTCCGAGAACATAGCTTTCTACAATGCCGCTTGATATGTATTCCTGGGTGTTCACTTATTTTAAAAATTCTCTTAGTTGCATTAGGGCATTTCTGATCCTTGTTTTAACGGTTCCCAGAGGGATATGCTCGATTTCCGCAATTTCCTCATGTGTGTAGCCCTTAAAATAGGCAAGTTCTATTAAAGCGCGATAATCAGGTCGAAGTTTCGCCAGGAATCTAGTCAGCCCGATAGCATCTGTGCTGATTTGGGTTGACCGGGTTCCCTGATATACGTTATCCTTTAACTCCTGGTTTTTCTTGCTATCCTGATAATTCTTGGATCTGAGCAGGTCAATCGACGCATTCCTGCTGATATTCAGCATCCAGGTAAATAATCTTCCTTTTGCAGGATCATAGGTTTCGATCTGTCGCCAGATATTCACAAAAACTTCCTGCAACACATCATCGGCGAGCGTTGGATTCTGAACGATTTGTAATATGATACTGTAAAGAGAACCGCTGTAGTTATCATACAGATACCCGAACGCCTGATTGTTCCTGGCTTTCAGGGCCGCTACAAGTTCCTTCTCATTGTATGTTACTGTAAGACCCAAGAAATCCGGTATTTGTAAATATATTGCCTGAATGAATCAACCCACCAGGGAAGCATAGGCATCTGCAGTCAGGAGTTCATTGATATGGGAAGGGTCCGTTACCGTGAGTTTGATCATCCATCCTTTGCCATAGGGATCGCTGTTTACGAGGTCCGGAGCATTGGACAACTCAGGATTCAATTCAGCAATCGTACCGGATACGGGCAGAAAAAGATCGGATACCGTTTTTACTGCCTCAACAGTTCCAAATACGGCGCCGGCTTCCAAGGTCTTCCCGACAGTTTCAACCTCCACGTATACGATATCACCCAACTCACTTTGGGCATACTCAGTAATTCCGATCGTGGCAGTATGTCCATCTTCCAGCCGGACCCATTCGTGTTCTTTTGTATAGCGGAGATTTTTTGGAAAACTCATGCAATGAATAAATTAGGCGTTGCGAAATTCGTGATGCAAATATAGAAGGATTTGTAAATCTTACATTTTATGGCCAGAATCTCTCAATTTATCAGATTTGCTGTTTTTCAAAGTAGAGCAGCAGGTGATCCTTCATGAAATTTTCCTGATCAATCACGTTCATCACGGGCAGTGATTTTAATTGACGGAAATGAGGCCATCCTTCTTCATCTACTTTCTCCAACTCGTAATAGCCGCTTTGCGAAAACAGGCTGCAAACGGCAACATGCATCAGATCCTGTTTTTGTTCTTTGGTAAATTTTTCCTGCAGATCGCCGAATTCCTGTATGCCAACCAGGAAAAGGATTGCTTCCATGTCAGGCTTCTTTCCGAATCGCTCCATTAATTTCGCCTCCAGGGCCCACCACCTGAGCTGAAGATCATCTTTTTCAGTCATGCTGCAAAGATAACCTGATCACCGAATCTATCCGGGCATCAGTTACCTTTGCCAAAATTTTTGGTACATGTTACAGTTAGCGGTCATCAGGCAGCAACCGGAATTTGTAAAAGAACGGCTGAAAGTAAAAAATCTGGACGCCGGTACCACCGTGGATTCTATCCTCCTGGCGGATGAACAAAGGAAAAAACTTCAATTACAGGCTGAAGCGGCACAAGCCCGGCTAAACGTCATTTCCAAAGAAATCGGACTTTGGATAGCTAAGGGAGACATGGCAAAAGCAGAGGAAAAAAAGCAGGAAGTCAGCTCTCTGAAAGCAGAGATTCCGCCATTGCAGGAAAAATTAAATCAACTGGATCATCAACTTCAGGAATTATTGGTTTCTCTCCCAAACCTTCCTGCTAAAGAAGTTCCGCCTGGCAGAACACCCGCTGATAATGTCGTGATCAGGGATGGCGGGGAAATTCCAAAGCTTCCTGAAAATCCGCTACCGCACTGGGATCTGGCTAAAAAATACAATCTCATAGATTTTGAGCTCGGTAATAAAATCACCGGCAGCGGTTTTCCCGTATACATTCATAAGGGAGCTCGTTTGCAAAGGGCCTTGATCCAGTATTTTCTGGATTTCAATACTAAAGCAGGATTTACCGAATACCAGCCCCCGTTGATGGTGAATGAAGCAAGCGGTTTTGGTACGGGTCAGCTGCCAGACAAAGAAGCCCAAATGTATTTTGTTACGGAAGATAAATATTATCTGATCCCTACTTCAGAAGTGCCCTTGACCAATATCTACCGCGATGTGATTGTGAAAGAAAGTGAACTGCCTATCAGAATGACTGCCTATACGCCTTGTTTCCGGCGAGAAGCGGGTAGCTATGGTAAGGATGTGCGGGGTTTAAATCGACTGCATCAGTTTGACAAAGTAGAGATTGTGCAGATCGTTCATCCGGATAAAAGTTATGAGGCTTTGGATGAAATGGTGCTGCACGTTGAACAACTGCTGAAATCCCTAAATCTTCAATACCGCATTCTTCGTCTTTGCGGCGGGGATATGTCTTTCGCTTCTGCAATTACCTACGACTTTGAAGTGTTTAGTGCCGCACAGGCCAAATGGCTCGAAGTAAGTTCAGTGACCAATTTCGAAACCTTTCAGACAAACCGCATGAAGATCCGGTTCAAAGATGTGCAGGGTAAAATGCAATTGCTTCATTCCCTCAATGGAAGTTCTTTGGCCCTTCCCCGGATTCTTGCCTGCCTGCTTGAAAATCACCAGCAGCCGGATTTTATAGATCTGCCGGAAGTAATGCATGCTTATTTTGGAGCAGATCGAATTTAGGTTGACGGTTGCCAACCGCCAACCCAAATTCAAAAATTCCGATGTTAAACTTTTCACCTTTACTTCGGTCAAAGCTGCCGATGATTAGCGATCAGCTCAAAAATCAGCACTTATTGTGGCGCGCAGGATTTGGTCCTGCTGCGGATCAGCAAAAGCAGATCCTGAAAGAATCCCCGAAGAAATTATTCAAATCAATACTTGAATCTTCGCGAAAGGACCCTGTTCTATTCGATATGGCGGATCCGGCATTGAAATCCCTCGTAATGACGGCATCCGGTTCAGCATTTCCACAGAAAAGAAATTTATCTCCCGAAGAAAAGAAAAATATCAGAACGCAATCCGTTCTGGATATCAAGGCTCTTAATATCCGCTGGCTCCAGGAAATGACGGAAAGTGATGCCCAGCTCCGCGAAAAAATGTCTCTTTTCTGGCACGGCCATTTTGCGTCCAAAACAGTAAATATTTTTTACGATCAGGCGCTGCTGAATATTATCCGGCAGCATGCACTCGGAAATTTCCGGGATCTGCTCTACAGCGTGAGCAAAAGCGCTTCCATGATCCAATTCCTGAATAACAACCAGAATAAAAAAGATCATCCCAATGAAAACTTTGCGCGTGAACTGATGGAACTTTTTACCATGGGACGCGGAAACTATTCAGAAGTGGATGTAAAGGAATCTGCGCGTGCTTTTACCGGTTGGGGTGCCAGTCTGCAGGGAGAATTTGAATTCAGGAAGAGACAACACGACGATGGCGTGAAAACCTTTCTGGGAAAAACCGGTAACCTTTCCGGTGAAGATGTATTGGATATCCTGCTCAATAATAAACAAACAGCTGTTTTTATAACCCGGAAAATCTACCGGTTTTTTGTAAACGATCAGGCAGATGAATCAAAGGTCGCTGAGCTGGCGGAAAGGTTTTATAAGAGTGGATATGATATCCAAAAGTTAATGGCCTCTATTTTCAGCAGCGATGGGTTTTATAATGAAGAAAATATTGGAACGCATATTAAATCGCCTGTGGAATGGTTGGTTGGAATCCGTCGGCAATTACCCCAGGAAATAGAAAACCCTGATGTTCAGGTGCTGTTGCAGCGATTACTGGGACAGGTTTTATTCAATCCTCCAAATGTTGCAGGCTGGCCCGGAGGCAAGCACTGGATAGACAGCTCCAGCCTGATGCTGAGGTTGCGTGTTCCCCAGCTTATTTATTCATCCGATGCCATTCTGTTGAAGCCAAAGGATGATGATGATCTGATGATGGGAATGAAAGATGTGCAACAGGCCGTGGCCAAATTGCGGTCCGGAGAGATCATCCGGACCAGGATCCATTGGGATATTTTTCTCGATCATTTCAAAGACAAGCCGGACGCGGAATTATTCGCTGCCATTCAGCAATTGTTGTTGCAATCGCCAACGGCATTGTCGGAACCCGGTATGAAAAAATATATGGACCTGTCTGGTCGCAATGCAATGATTCAATCGGCTGCCATCCGGTTCATGAGCACACCGGAATATCAGCTATGTTAAACCTGTAAATCCGGTTAATTTTATTTTATGCAGATCAAAAGGAGAGCATTTCTGCAAATGGGCACCCTGGCTACCAGTTCATTCCTGGTTCCGAAATTCCTGAAGGCGTTTGAAACTGCAGGGAAGCTCGGGGCGGGAAACAAGGTGTTGGTTGTGCTGCAACTCAGTGGAGGTAACGACGGACTCAACACCGTGATTCCCGTGCGCAACGATATCTATTACCGCGAGCGACCTGCACTTGGAATTGACAAGTCAAAAACCCTGACACTCTCAGAGGAAGCCGGACTGCATCCGGAGCTTACCTGCTTTAAATCTTTATATGATGAAGGAAATCTGGCCATCCTGAATAATGTGGGTTATCCCAATCCGGATCGTTCGCATTTCCGCAGCATGGATATTTGGCAAAGCGCGTCCAAAAGCAATGAATACAAGAGTTCCGGTTGGCTGGGAAGATGGCTGGATTCACAGTGCGAGCATTGTGAGAAGCCGACCCAGGCGCTGGAAATTGATGATATGCTTAGTCTTGCTTTGAGCGGAGAACAGATGAAAGGCATTGCATTACGGGATCCTGCACGTTTGTACAATGCCAGTCAGGATCCTTTCTTCAAACAGATATTGCAGTCGGGTAATGCGCACAGTGCAAACGATACCAATTCTTATCTATACCAGGTTATGGCGGAAACCCTTTCGGGAGCCGATTATATTTTTGCTCAGAGCAAGCTTCATCCAACGAATATGGTTTATCCGAATACAGAGATCGGAAGGAGTCTTAAAACCATTTCCTCTCTCATTTGCTCCGACATTAATACAAGGGTTTATTACCTCTCTCTCGGAAGTTTTGATACACATGTTAATCAGGAGGGCCGTCAGCAGAAATTATTTTCAGACATGAATGAAGCCATAAAAGTATTTACTTCCGACCTGAAATCAAATCATCGTTTCCATGAAGTAATGCTGATTACTTTTTCCGAATTTGGAAGAAGGGTCAGTCAGAATGCGAGCGGCGGAACAGACCACGGAACAGCCAACAATATGTTTTTAATCAGCGGAGGACTGAAAAAAGCAGGATCGCTGAATGGAATGCCCGATCTGGCAAACCTGTCTGAAGGTGATCTCCAATATAATCTGGATTTCAAAAATGTGTACGCTACGGTATTGAATAAATGGCTGGAAGCGGATGATAGCAAAATTCTGGGCGGCAAATACGAGTATTTGGATTTTGTTTAAAAAGTAAAAATTAAAAAGTAAAAATTGGAGCGTTTTAAGGTAAGAGGCATGCACCTCCCAGCTCCCATTTTTTAATTTTTAATTTTTACTTTTTAATTTGTTCAAAAGATCCATATAATACGGTCTACCAGCCTTGTTTGGCAACACCAGCCTTGATCGCTGCCATCGCCTTTTCCTGACCGAGCAGCGTGGTCAGTTTATTTCCTTTGCCGTCATGTCCCTGAGCCATATAAGCTCCTTTCGCCGTCTTGCTTATTACCGCATCGACGATGGGGACATTTTTCTCTTTCGTTTTTACATTATATGCTGTAAGCGTTACAGTAGACATATTATCAAATTTAAAGGTTCGTTATGATCAACACTGGTTAGCCGATAAAGGTATTGAAATATTCTTTAAACGGATTCCAGTGATTGTTAAACATCCAGCCGGGCATATTTTGCATGTGATTCGATGAAATCCCTGCGGGGAGCCACTTCGTCGCCCATCAGCATGCTGAAAACACGATCAGCTTCAGTTGCGCTTTCAATAGTCACCTGCTTAAGGGTCCTGGTTTCCGGATTCATTGTAGTCTCCCAAAGCTGGCTGGCATTCATTTCTCCAAGGCCCTTGTATCGCTGAATACTTACACTTTCTTCTTTTCCCCCTCCGATCCTTTCCACCTGAAGGCTTCGTTGATCTTCGGTCCAGGCATAAGCCTGCTCTTTTCCTTTTTTCACCAGGTAAAGCGGAGGCTGGGCGATGTATATGTATCCTTGCTCAACCAGGGCGGACATATACCGGTAAATAAAAGTGAGTATCAGGGTTGCAATATGGCTGCCGTCTACATCGGCATCCGTCATGATGATTACTTTGTGATATCTTAATTTGGCGAGGTTCAGCGCTTTAGGATCGTCCGGAGTTCCTACGGTAACGCCTAGCGCGGTGTACATGTTCCGGATCTCCTCGTTTTCATAAATACGGTGTTCCATAGCTTTTTCCACGTTGAGGATCTTTCCTCTGAGCGGGAGAATTGCCTGGAAGCCGCGATCGCGCCCCTGTTTTGCCGTGCCCCCTGCAGAATCACCTTCCACCAGGTATAGTTCGCAGCGTTCCGGTGATCTTTCAGAACAATCGGCCAGTTTGCCTGGTAATCCGCCTCCGCTAAGGACGGATTTCCTTTGCACCAGTTCGCGCGCCTTGCGGGCTGCCGCCCTTGCCTGGGCAGCAAGTATCACCTTCTGGATAATACTTTTCGCTTCTCGCGGATTTTCTTCGAGGAAAGCTTCGAGTACTTTTGAAACCGTTGTATCCACGATACCGCTCACTTCGTTATTTCCAAGCTTGGTTTTTGTCTGACCCTCAAACTGAGGTTCAGGAACCTTAACGGAAATGATCGCGCTTAATCCTTCTCTATAATCATCCCCTTCAATTTCAACCTTGGCCTTTTCAAAATGGTTTTGTTTATCACCATAACTTTTAAAAACGCGGGTCAGGGCACGACGAAATCCGGCCACATGGGTTCCACCTTCAATCGTATTGATATTATTAACGTAAGAATAAATATGTTCACTGAAACTATCGTTGTAGGTAAGTGCAATCTCTACTGCAACATGTGTTTCTTCATCAATGCCATTTACATAAATCACTTTTGGGATCAGTGGATTACGACCGGCATTTGCATCCAGCATTTCCAGGAACTCCACGATGCCGCCTTCGCTGTAAAATATATGCGAATAAGTCAATCCCTGTTCATCAGGCTCGCGGTAATCGTTGAAAACGATCTTTACGCCTTTATTCAGAAATGAAAGCTCCCGCAACCGGCTTTCCAGGATATCCCGGTTGTACACGGTAGTGATGAAAATGCTGGCATCCGGATGAAAATGAACCCGGGTACCAGTCTTATCGCTCGGACCGATTTCACGGACCGGATACTGGGGGATACCGATTTTATATGCCTGTTCAAATTTTTTTCCTTCCCGCTGAACTGTAACATGAAGGTCACTGCTAAGCGCATTGACGCAGCTTACACCAACACCATGAAGACCACCGGAAACCTTGTATGTATTTTTATCGAATTTTCCGCCGGCATGCAACATGGTCATGACCAATTCCAATGCATTCCGTTTTTCCTTGGTATTCATGCCTGTTGGAATACCTCGTCCATCATCTTCCACACTGACGGAATTATCAGGATAAATATTGACAACGATATTTTTGCAATAACCCGCGAGAGCCTCATCAATTGAATTATCCACCACCTCATATACCAAATGATGAAGACCCTTGACGCCGATATCTCCGATAAACATGGCCGGCCTTTTTCTGACCGCCTCCAACCCTTCCAGAACCTGAATACTGTCTGCTCCGTAACCATTCGTTGCGGGGGATAAAACCTGCTGTGTTGTATCGCTCATATTTAGTTGAAAAACCGGTTATTAGAAGTGAAATAACAGGGTCTGCAAATGTACGAAAATCAGGGCTAAGAATCGGGTGAAAAACAGTCTTTTTTATGGAATTTTTTGAGTGAAATCACGTCAAAAAATGACAGTTTCATGATGCTTCCTGCGCTTTATGTGGTTTCCGCTGCATTGGGGTTAGGTGTTTCTCAGTAAATTTGCCCTCCATTATGCACCAACCCCCTGATATACTTAGCCTGGCCCACAAACAGCCGGTAATGTACGAAGAACTTCAACTCCTGCAGGAAAGGGACCGTCAGATTCCCGGGTCCGTACAATATGAGATCCAGCGTTACCGGAAGAACCCCCAATGGAGCCTTGATGATCTGGGTATGATGACTTACCATTATCAGAAAAACAAGACTTCGGAGAACTATTTTGAGCTGCGGTTTTGTATCGCGGGAAATGTTTACTGCAAACAAAAAGATACGGAATGCGATGCCTGCCGGCTGAATGCTTCCCGGAATTGCCAGGAACGCATTGAAACCGTGGATGTGCTGAGTTTCCGTTTTTCGGCCGTTCACCTTTCCCAGTTTGTTAAGCCCCAGCAGGTGACCGGCACCCTCACAGATAATGTGCTTCATTTCAAACATCCTTCTTCCTTTTCCAAAATATTATCCCTTTGCAGCCGTATCCGGATAGTGTTGGAAGCTTTATTGAATCATACTTATACTGACAGCCTCGAAAATATTTTCATCAACGCCCAAACCCAGATGCTTCTGTTGTACAGCCTCGAATGCATGCTGGGGGAAAAAGAAGTGGATGCTTTTCAATGTAAATTTCTTGCCAATGAAGATGACCGCGAAAAAATTACGCTGGCCCGCAAGATCCTTCTTGATCATATCGGTGAACCGCTTACCATCCGCGAGCTAAGCCGCAAAGTGGCCATCAATGAATGTTATCTGAAGAAAGGGTTTAAAGAACTCTTCGGCACCACGATTTTTGATTTCTACCAGAGCCAGCGTATGGAGCACGCCCGGTACCTGCTCTATGAAAAAGGATTGAGTGTTACCGAGGTTTCCATTATGCTTGGCTATTCTTCCATTTCCCATTTCTCCACGGCTTTTAAAAAGCACACGGGGTTGAAACCTTGTGAGTTGTTACTTTCCACACGCTTCAATTGTCTCATCAAGGTCACGGAAGGTAAGCGCGTTGTTCAGGAACCAGCTTTCAAAGGCTGATGGCGGGAGATAGATTCCCTGATCCAGCATGGAATGAAAGAATTTTTTAAAGCGTTCCGTGTTGCAGGCTGAAGCTGTTGCAAAATCTCTTACCGGCTGTTCACTGAAATGCACACTGATCATCGACCCAAAATGATTGATCACAAACGGAAACCCTTTTTTCTCTAATGCTTTCTGCAGTCCTTCTTTCAGGTACTGTGTCTTTTTTCCCAATTCTGTATAGATCTCCGGATTTTCTTTTAATATTCTCAAAGTAGTAAGTCCGGCTATCATTGCAATAGGATTTCCGCTAAGTGTTCCGGCCTGATATACTTTTCCCAGGGGAGCGATCTGTTCCATGATCTCTTTCCGTCCGCCGAATGCGCCTACGGGCATTCCACCGCCAATCACTTTTCCATATGTTACCAGATCGGCACGGATACCCAGTTTTTCCTGTGCGCCGCCGGGAGCGAGCCGGAATCCAGTCATCACTTCATCAAAGATCAACAGCATGTTCTCTGCATCGCAAACGGATCTCAGCTCTTCAAGAAATCCTTTTTCTGGCAGGATACATCCCATATTGCCGGCAATGGGCTCTACAATGATCGCAGCGATCTCCCCCCGGTATGTTTTTATCAGCTGCCGCAAAGCTTCGGGACCATTAAATGCACAGGTAAGTGTGTCCTGCGCAGTGCCGGCAGTTACTCCCGGTACTTCCTGGATATTGAATGTTGCCATTCCGCTTCCCGCCTTTACCAGAAAGGAATCAGCATGGCCGTGATAATGACCTTCAAACTTGATGAACTTATTTTTGCCCGTAAATCCCCGGGCAAGACGGATTGCGCTCATACAGGCCTCCGTACCGCTGCTCACCATCCGGATCAGATCAACATTCGGAACCGTACCGGTAATGAGTTCCGCCATCTCCACTTCCAGTTCGGTAGGTGTACCGTAAGAAGTTGAATACGCAACTCTTTCCTGAATCGCCTTAACAACGGGATCATAAGCATGACCGAGGATCATCGGACCCCAGGACGATATATAATCAATGTATTTATTTCCATCTGCATCAAAGAGGTAAGCACCCTTTGCTTTGCTCATGAACAACGGCGTGCCACCCACACTCCTGAAGGAACGCACCGGAGAATTGACCCCGCCAGGAATTATTTTTTGCGCCCGGCTAAAAAGATCGTAACTGTTCGTGATATTCATAGTAAATGATATACGGCAGGAATCACTATGAACCAAGCATCCTTGCGGCATCCCTGGCAAAATAAGTTGCAATCAGATCGGCGCCTGCTCTTTTAATGGCAGTCAGGGTCTCCAGGATGGCTTTGTTCTCATCGAGCCATCCCATTTTGGCCGCAGCTTTTATCATGGCATATTCACCGCTTATATTGTACGCACTAACGGGTACGTGTATCGCATTTTTTACTTCACGGATGATATCCAGATAGGCAAGTGCCGGTTTTACCATTACGATGTCTGCTCCTTCTTCCACATCCTGAAGCGCTTCCTTTACGGCTTCTGTGCGATTCGCATAATCCATCTGGTAGGTTTTCTTATCCCCAAATCCCGGAGAGGAATCCAATGCATCGCGGAACGGTCCGTAAAAACATGAGGCATATTTTGCACTATAGGCCATGATGCCTGTTCCTGAATATCCATTTTTTTCAAAAGCATTCCTGATAGCGCCGATCCTGCCATCCATCATATCACTGGGAGCTACGAAATCGGCTCCCGCTTCAGCATGACTCAGGCTCATCTTTACCAACGCTTCCACGGTTTCATCATTAACGATTTCGCCATCTATTACAATGCCATCATGTCCATAGGATGAGTAGGGATCCAGCGCGACATCGGTCATGATCAGCATGCCCGGAACCGCCTGTTTTATTTCCCGGATACTTCGCTGCATAAGTCCATCCCTGGCCCAGGATTCTTTTCCGGTATTGTCTTTCAACTCCTCTTTGCATTTGATGAATATTAAAATGCTTTTTAATCCCATCCCGTATAATTCTTTTACTTCGCTTACGGTTACATCAAGACTGTTCCTGTAGTATCCGGGCATGGAAGCAATCTCGGTGCGCACCTGCCTCCCTTCATCAATGAATAGGGGTACGATAAAATCGTTTGGAGAAAGGCTTGTTTCTGCAACCAGGCTACGGATAGCCGGCGAAGCTCTTAATATTCTGGATCGTTTTTGTAAGTGCATTTTTTTAAGGTAAAAATTAAAAAGTAAAAAAATTTTAACAATAGGGCCACAAGAAATTCTTGATGGTTCTATTTGCACATTCAATGCTCCATGCATTGTCCACTATCAATTTTCAAATTTTCAAATTTTCAAATTCTCAGTTGCCCATTCTCTTGGCTTCAAACATACCTGCAGCAGTTCATCTTCTTTTGTACCTGGAACGGGAAGATAATCATAGACCCATCTGGCCCTGGGCGGAAGACTCATTAATATGCTTTCCGTTCTTCCCCTGGTTTTTAATCCGAATAAAGTGCCGCGGTCATGAATTAGATTAAACTCCACATATCTTCCCCTCCTGATCTCCTGCCAGAAAATTTCTTTCTCAGTATAGGGAATTTCTTTTCTTCTATTTACGATAGGAAGATAAGCTTCTAAGAACGCATCTCCGTTTTGCTGTTGAAATTCAAACAATTTTTCTGCTCCCGCTTCGTCAGCCGGCCTGAGGTGATCATAAAATATACCACCGATTCCACGGGTTTCCCTGTTCCTGTGGGTATTGGAAAAATATTCGTCGCAGTTTTTTTTATATATTGGGTATAATGTATTATCAAAGCGATCCAGCACGTTTTTTATTGTCAGGTGAAAATGAATTGCATCTTCTTCAAACAGATAATATGGAGTGAGATCGGTTCCACCGCCAAACCACCTGTCCTTCAAGTAACCGGCCTCATCGTATACTTCAAAGAAGCGCCAGTTGGCATGCACCGTGGGCACGAATGGATTCATGGGATGGATAACCAGCGATAATCCACAGGCAAACCAGGTATTTCCATCGATTTCCAATTGCTTTCTCATGGCATCGGAAACATGACCGTAAACCACGGAGCTGTTCACTCCTGCTTTTTCAAATATATTTCCGTTCTCCAGAACCCTGGTTTTGCCGCCTCCCCCCCTTTCCCCTGATCTTTCCCATTCGTCAGTTCTGAAAATCGATTTCCCGTCCACGGTTTCCAGGGCAGCGCAGATCGTTTCCTGAAGGCGCTGGATATATCCTATCCATTTCTCCCGGAAAACGAGTGTGTCCGTTTTATAAAGCACCTGCGCATTCATAGTGAACTTTTTTCGTAGCTGTTTTGATACACATGATTTTTAACCGTGTCCACAAATAATTTTGCATGATCTACCGGCACGTTGGGAAGGATCCCATGGCCGAGGTTGGCGATATGCCGGCCTGGTCCAAAGGCGTTGAGCATACGGATGACCTGCTTTTTTAGATCTGCCTTGGGCGTGAGTAAGCGCGCCGGATCAAAATTTCCCTGCAGAACAACCGGGGATCCAGCCATTTCCCTTGCCATTTGGGGCCGAATGCACCAATCCACTCCAATGCATGAAACACCTGTTGCCGCCATTTCCGCGAGCGAATGCCAGGCACCCTTGGCAAACAGAATGGTAGGCGATTCGCCTTTCAACGCCTCAATGATCTGCCGCATGTATTGAAGTGAGAATACTTCAAAATCTTCCGGGCCCAATAAGCCGCCCCAGCTGTCGAATAACTGCACCACATCTGCTCCAGCCTTCACCTGTTGCAGGAGATAATTTATTGTCGTGTCCGTTAGCATTTGAAGGATCCGGTGGGCCAGCGCTGGCTGGGTATAACAAAAGGATTTGGTAAGATCAAATGTTTTGGATCCCTTGCCGTCCACCATATAACAAAGAAGGGTCCAGGGCGAGCCTGCGAATCCAATCAGGGGAATCCGCCCGTTCAGTTCCTGTTTGGTTAACCGGATGGCATCGAACACATAACTCAATGCGTCTTCAACATCGGGAACAAATATCCGTTTCGCATCCGCCTCCGATCTGACCGGTTCCGGTAAAACCGGACCAGTATTCTCTATGAGTTGAACTTCCAGTCCCATCGCCTGCAAAACAACCAGGATATCCGAAAACAGGATGGCTGCATCCACGCCTAACTGATCAACCGGTTGCAAAGTAATTTCAGCAGCGAGGGCAGGCGTTTGCACGCGTTCGAAAAAAGAATATTTCTCGCGGAGCCTCCGGTATTCGGGAAGATAGCGGCCTGCCTGCCGCATCATCCATACAGGCGGACGTTCGGTAGCAAGCCCGGCAAGTGTTCTCAGTATCAAATCATTTTTAATCATATTAGGTTATCGGGTGTGTATGACCGTAAGCGACGGCCATTTGTAAAAGAAATTCCTTATCCGGTTTTGCAGAAATGACAACTTCATTTTTGCCTGCATTTTTTAAAGCTGAGGCTGTCGTGCTGCCCAGCGCAAATAAGATTGTTTGGGTGGAAGGATTGTTCATAGAAAAAAAACTCGCGACCGCGGTAGGACTGAAAAACAAAATGGCGTCATAGCTTTTTGTCAGCTTTACCGGCGTTAGCTGCGTCTGATATACAATCACCTCCTGCAGCCCGATACCGGATTCTTCAAGTTTTTCGGTGAGCGTCTCTCTGCGCTGATCACCACAGAAGAAAATCAGCTCTTTTGGTTTTTGCAGAATGATTTTCCCGGCGAGCCCTTCCGCATTTCCGGCCTGATCCATGATAGCAGATGCGCCAAAAAATAAAGCGGCGCGCTTTCTGGTTTCGCTGCCCACACAATATATTTTCCAATCGGGTTTATCTTGTAAAACAGATACCACGGCTCTTACTGCATTTGCACTGGTAAAAATGACCTCTATTGACTTGCCTGCATAAAACAGGATTTGATCCCGGGTTTCGGCATCCGTATTCAATACTATCTTTATGAAGGGAATTTCTTCAAACGTTACGCTGCGCAGGGAACCGGGATGCGTTTTATCCGTAATCCGCGATTCGTTTAGCCCCGCGGATCCAGTGGATAATATAGTGAACCCGCGATCAGGCATGTTCAATTTCCCGAATTAATTCAATACCTCCATCGGCCAGCATTTCATGTGCTGCAGAAATACCAAGGGATGCCGCCAGCTCAATGGAAATTCTTTTTTCTATGTTGAGGACACGTTTTCCGTCCCTGCCGGAAATATTTCCACGAAAATAAACTTCCTCATTTTCAATTTCCGCCAGGGCGCCAATCGGAGTGGAACATCCTCCCATCAGGGCCGACAAGAAATCCCTCTCAATTTTAGTACAGAAGGCCGTGCGTTCATCATTTAGTTTTGTGCAGGATCTGAGCAAGGTTTCGTCGCTTTCGCGACACACGACCAGCAGGGCGCCCTGGGCAGGGGCGGGTATCATCCAATCAAGTTCAATGGCGTTTACAGGTCGCAGGCCGATTCTTTCGAGACCCGCGGCAGCAAAAATGGCTCCGGCCCATTTGCTTTCACCCAGTTTTTTCAAACGGGTATTCACGTTTCCCCGAATGGGTTCTATGGTATCATCAGGAAAACGGTGCAGCCATTGCGATTTTCTTCTGAGGCTGCTGGAAGCGATTGTGCATGGAGGATGCTGATTAATAAAAGCAGTTGCTGTTTTTTCACGAAGGACCAACAGGTCGAACGGACTATCCCGTTCCAGCACGGCTGCTTCCACGATTCCTTTGGGAAGCCGGAGGGGAACATCTTTCATGGAATGCACTGCGAGATCAATTTGATCATTCAGCATAGCCTGATCCAGGCTGCGTGTAAATATTCCCTGAACACCCATGGCGTAAAGCGGCGTAGTCAAATCCAGATCTCCTTCGCTTTTTATCGGTACGATTTCGGAATCAAGGCCGGTTTCTTTTAATAAATGTTTCACCCGTGTTGCCTGCCACAAGGCAAGCTGACTATCCCGCGTACCGATCCTGATTATTTTTGACATGTTCGATTTGTTTATCCTGCGATAAACTCGTTGATTGCCTGAATATACTGGCAACCGCGTTGGTTTTCGCGGCGCATTTTGGTAGCCATGCCATTCAATACGCGCTGTATTTTCTGGTCTGTAGCATTGGATGGGATTTTCCCGGAGACCTGTTGATCAAATAAAGGAGAACGGTCAATTTCCTGGAGTTTTATTTTCACTTCTCTCAACACCGGTACATGTTTGCGCATTTCATGCCAGTCGAGTAATTCCTCCAAATGACCGGCAATGATGGTCCGGGCTTTGGGCACTTCTGCGGCCCGTCGCTGAAGGGTTTCATCTTTCATCCTGGAAAGACTATCCACATCAACCAGGTTTATATTGGAAAGGGAAGCAACATCTTTGTGCACGTTGCAGGGAATGGAAAGATCAATGATGAGTTTATCTTCATTTGTATGTAAGAGCTGGGAAGCGGAGATAACAGGCTCTGTCGCGTTGGTAGCTACCAGGATGATGTCTGCCTTTCTGATCTCTTCCTGCAAGTGATCCATGGACGCGCAACGCAAATTCAGTGTCGATGCGAGGTCCTCGGCTTTTTCATTGGTGCGGTTGATCAGGGTGATATTGGTTGTGCCGAGATAGTCGACCATATTCTTACATGCATTCCTTCCAATTTTACCCGTGCCCAATAAAAGAATCTGTTTATCCTGGATATCTTTTACGTTTTCGCGCATGTAATGCACAGCGGCAAAAGCAACGGAAACTGTTCCATCACTTAAGGCCGTTTGATTCTTAATTTCTTTCGAAGCCTGCAAAACCTGGTTAAGCGTCCTTTCCAGGAAATAATGAATAAAATTTCGTTCCCGGGCAAATTTCATAGCCTGCCGGATCTGTCCCACGATTTCATAATCACCCAGGATCTGGGAATCCAAGCCCGCTGCCACTTCAAAAAGATGCCGGATAGCATTTAATCCCTTTTTACCGTAAGCCAATTCAATGAACACTTCCTCCTTTCCTTCTGTCTGGGAACAAAGCAGCTGAACGAGCTGTTGTGGATTTTCTGCCAGTCCGTAAATCTCCGTGCGGTTGCAGGTGGATAAAACAAACAGGTCCTGAACTCCATAGGATGGGGCATTTTGAAGGATCTGATCATATTGATTTGAGCCGATAGCAAAAAGGCCCCGGATCCCGGTATCGGTTTTTTTATAATTAATTCCTGCTACAAAGAATTTGGAAAGTTCAGCGGCCTGGTTTCTGGTCATCCGGGTATTAATAGATTCCCAAAATTACTTGGTGCATTTCTTAACTCGGCATTTTAGTGTCATAATACTGTCATTTGTAAAGCCGGGAATTATTGCTCCGGGCCGGGTGGAGCATCTTTTGTGTTGAGTAATTACATTTGCGCATGGCAATTTCCAGACGGGGTATTATCTTGATGAACCTGGGGTCCCCTGATTCTACGGCTGTAAAAGATGTAAGGAAATACCTCAATGAATTTCTATTTGATGACCGTGTGATTGACTATTCCTGGCTATTTCGGAAGGTACTTGTTCAGGGAATCATTGTTCCGCGCCGTGCCCCTAAATCAGCCGAAGCATACCGTAAGATCTGGACTCCGGAAGGATCTCCGCTTGTCCGGCTGACATTTCAATTGGCTGCGCGTCTGCAGGAACTGGTGCCTGACCC
>Ga0182024_10003654_pt1 | contig 36366 bp, 28 predicted proteins | sample P32metaG_FD_120480 | JGI IMG/M metagenome (GOLD analysis project Ga0182024, IMG submission 120480) | Permafrost microbial communities from Stordalen Mire, Sweden - P3-2 metaG (Illumina Assembly) | ecosystem: Environmental > Terrestrial > Soil > Wetlands > Permafrost | place: Sweden: Stordalen...
AAGAAATCGCGTCACGTTGCGGGGTTTGGCCGTGCCACCTAGCCTTCTGTTTTCGAAACGAGATATATATCACTTCGTCGAGGACCAGCAGGGGCGATTGAAGGTCGCCTACGAATCCCTATCGGACGAAGACGCGCTGGACGGCGCTAAAACGCAGGCCTTGAAAGAGAAGTTTGGAATCGCTGTTCCAACCCTTCTTCGCGACAAGATCGAATATGAATCGACCGATCGGCAGGTCACGGCGAACGAGTTTCTTGGCCGGAATATGCTCGGTGCACCCGGACAGTCGCTGCGTGACATCGTGGAGTACGTGTTTCACGTCCCGTTCGAAGGTGATGGGTTTGTGTTCGATATCGCTCCATCTGCCTTCAACGGAACCGTGGCTGCCGGAGAAGTAGTCGGTCAGGAAGTGTTGATTCGCTTCCAAATTAACAACCCAAACATTAATCCAGAGGCTCTTCTGGAAGAGGAATTGAAGAAGATCGATTGGCGGCTGAACAGCCTCCGCGGTTCGACGGAGCATTTGACTCAGCAACTGAACATCACGCTGGCAAACCGCATTGCTTCGCGGAAAAGGTCTATCGAAAATCGCTCGAAGATGGCTGCCACGCCGGTCCGTTTCGCGAAAAGAGAATCAGCAGCGCCGTCTGTGGCAGAAGCGCTGAAGGCCGTCGCCGTTCCATCAGAAGCTCCTGCGGAAACGAAGAACACTCAACGGTGGGACATCTTCGTGTCTCATGCGTCGCCGGACAAGCCCTACGTCCGACAACTTGTGGTCGAGCTGAGGAAAGCCGACATAGCTGTCTGGTTTGATGAGGATTCGATCGCATGGGGCGAGTCTTTGCGTCCAGCGATCAACAAAGGGTTGATAAACAGTAGCTATGCGATCGTGGTTCTCTCAAAGCCGTTCCTGGCAGAACGCAAGTGGACAGAACATGAGCTCAACGGCCTGTTTGCGAGAGAAAAGGTTGGCCGCTTCATCATCCTGCCGATCTGGCATGGGATCGGGCACGAAGACTTGGTCAACTATGACCCGGCCCTAGCGGACCGCCTGGCGAAGGTCAGCGCTACAGATGGCATACTTGACATCGTTCGAAGCGCGTTGCAGGCATTGGGTAGGGCGCCCGCCGACATCCCGATATCACCAGAGATCGAACAAAATCTGGTTCAAGCGCAAGAACGCGGAGCAGAAGCGCGCGAATTGGTGGCCTACGCTTGGTATGAACAGAAGGGACCTGATGCGGAGCGCGAACAGATCTATATTCGGAAGTCCAACTTCATGCGCGGCGGGTTTGTCTTGACTAACGGCGATCAAGAGCATGACGGTACTCAGGACGATGTCGCCGGCCGATTCTTCATGGCAGATAAACATCTGAAGGCCAAAGGCTTCGTTCGGATGCAGTTCAGCAATCCCTCGAATCTCCCGGCGTTCGAGATTTAGTTAATGAGAGACACGCTTCAAATGAATTGAGTACCCTTTGGCACCCTCGTGCCGTGCGTTTGCGGAGCGAAGGTCATATTCGCCTGACTATTACCCGCACTTTCCAAATTGCCCTCCGCCGGGGCACGGCAATCGTAGGGCAAGCCATCACTTCCGCTACGCCAACTTCTCGTTACCGATGGCTGGAGGGCCGGGAGTTTCTTCGCATGACAGCAGAGGGCACCCCGAGCATGGCTCGTATTAAAGTGCAGAGCGTGCCAAGTGACCGTAAATCCGCACGTCCTGGAACCGTATGATTTGAGCAAATGCTCTTCACACCGTTTAGTTCGGGCAAGTGGAATAAGAATGTGAGCCCATGCTGGAGTGTCACTTCCAGCTTAGACAAGGTCATCCGTCAGCTGGAGATCGCCGACGTCGACCTGTTGCCAGACCTGAGCTCGCATCGATCCTTGATTCTGACCAGCGACTACGGTGGACAACACAAGACAGCTATCTTCGCGTTGCGAAGGAGCTTATCGATAAGGTCCAAGATGCTGAGAGTGACTGGATCAACGGGACGTTCAGGGCTGATGGACAGTCGGTTCGAGAAAACGCTCATAGACCTCTTTGGCTGCTTCTATGTTGCGCCCATCGGTGGTCGCCATTAGATCAGCGTAAACCAGGAGCGGTGGAGCGATGTCCGTCGGCTGGTTGACCAGCTCCGGGTGCCAGAAGATCTCTAAGATCTCTGTATTCCCGTCCGTTGCCAAGCGCATTCGGGCCTTCGTTATCAGTGCCGTCGGGGGTGTGCCAGGCGTATAGATCAGGAAGTGTTCAGCCTTCAGATAGCGAGTGAGTTTTTCGGCACCGTATTCTCCTCCCCAATAGGCTCCAAACGCTTCGAGTCCGATGTGCGTCAATTGCTCTCGATTTGCCTGATATCGTCGCGGTCGGAGCGTGGGACGTAAGTTTGCAGGATAGTAGGTGACCCACTCGTTGAGAAGTTCCTTTTTTCTGAGAAGGATCCCAGCCGGCGTCTTGGCTTTTTGAAGATATCCGCGTTGGGTGAGGTCATTGAGAACTGGGCCTATAGCTCCAAGGGCGACCTGCGCAAATTTGGCGACTTCCCGGTACGGGGCGCCAGCTAATGCAGGTCTGCACAGGAGGGCAAAGACGACTTTGAGCCCCGCGGGATTATTGGCACGATATTTATCCTTGAAGGGACGGGCGGGGCGTGCTTTGCCCCGTATATCGGCCACGAATGTGTCGGTGGGAAGGTAAAGGTTGCCGGCAGTGTCGAGGAAGGGAAGATCAAGTCTTCGACATTCATCAGCCAACTCCTGTGTCACGAACGTCGTGATGAGGAGTGGGCGATATCCTGGATAGCGTTGTGTGATGAACTCCTGCAACTGGGCCCGAATCTGGGCAACGGCCATGCGTCGGTCGATCGTTTTGATCTCTGCGACGAAGAGTTGCTTGTGCCCATTCATGGTGATCGTCAACAGGGCATCAGCTCTTGGGTTGGGTTGGTTTGTGGGGAAGGGGCGAACGTCTACCTTCACCGTCTGCAGGCCAGCGGTGGCTTGCAGGGCGGCGATTGCATCTTGAAGAGTCTGATATTCCTGGCCCGCTAGCTCCATGTCCTGCCTCCTTGTGTTCATTATTGTATCTTGTTCACGCAACGTGAACTAGAAATATATATGAACAAACAAGGGGACTCTCCTAAGATATGGCGCAAAGAAAATGGGCCGATCCCCCACGGTCAGCCCACGCCCACTGGTCGCAAAAGTTGGTAGCATTTTGGTAGCAAATAGCGCCCAGAATGCCGGTTTTTAGCCACTCTGCCGGCTTATAACCCATTTAGAATGTTCAGCCGGCACCTATCGCCACACCTTCACACGGTGGAAGTCGTAGGTTCGAATCCTGCTGTGCCCACCAAACCCCTTTCAGTTGCCCCGCCAATCTTTTCAATTACATAGCAAATTCATAACCGATGGGCGCGACTTCGCGCACAAGCGGCGGCGAATGCCGTAGAATTAGCGCCGTGGAGTTAGCGCTCAACCTTGTGTGGGCTGTAGCTGCGCTGGGCCTGCTGGCGATGGTGTGCCATGGGGTCCGGCGGGGCAGGGTGCGGGTCTCCATGGCGGCCGCGGTGATGCTGGCGGTGGTGCTGGCGTTCATCTTGCTGCCGGCGATCTCACTGAGCGACGACCTGGTGGATGCGCGGCAGGCGGCGCTGCCGCTCTCCGGCCAGACCTGGCGGGTAGCGTCTGAGGGCAGCGCGAGCGGGCTGGATCAACTGCTGGCGATTGGCCTGTACCTGATGCTGCTGATGAGCTTCCTGGTAGAGGCGCAGGCCACGGTCCACGACCAGTGGGCGGTGCGGCCTCTGGCCGGGCGGCTTGCGCGTTCGCAACGACTGCGTCCTCCTCCGATCTGCGCAGCCGCCTGAGTCCCTTCCCCCGAACAATCCATCCAAATCATGTCGCATTGCGCGGCATCAGCCTATTGAGGTGCGTTCAACGTGCGCGGAACTTTCGCATTTCTCTCCTTTGTCAGTCTGTCCGGCTGCCTGATGGCGCAGACGCAGCCAGCGGCGCTGGCGCAACCCCCGGGTGTGGCGTCTGTGGCCAGCGCGATGGCGACGCCGCTGACGTTGGCCGAGGTGCTGGACCTGGCACATCGCACCAATCCCACTCTGGTCTCTGCGGCGCGCCATCTGGACGCGGTGCGGGCGGAGGAGATCACGGCAGGGCTGCGGCAGAATCCGAACCTGGGAATCAGTAGCCAGCTGGTGACGGAGCCGGCGGACGCAAATAATCCGTACTTCTACTCGGCGGGTTTGTCGCGGCTGTTTGAGCGCGGCAACAAGCGCGATATACGGCTGGACTCGGCGCGCTCGACGACGCAGCTGACCAGTCTGGAGAATGACGATGCGCGACGGCAGACGGACCTCGCGATCCGGCAGGCGTTCTCGCGGATGCTGTTTGCCGAGGAGCAGCTGGGCATCTCGCGCGACAACCTGGAGGGCTACCGCAAGACGGTGGACCTGATGAAGGTGCGGCTGGACGCGGGCGACATGGACCAGACGGACTTCGATCGGGTGGAGCTGCAACTGGCGGGCTTCGAGAGCGACATGGATAATGCCGAGCTGGCGCTGCGCCAGGGCAGCATCGCGCTGCAGACGCTGATCGGCATTGCGACGCCGACGGACAATTTTGCGATTCGAGGGACGCTCGATCCGCCGCAGGTCGTGCAGACTGTGGATCAACTGCGCAGCGCGGCGCTGGCCAGCCGGCCGGACCTGAAGGCGGCGCAGGCGCAGGTGGACGTGAACCAGGCCGCGGTGAGGCTGGCGATTGCGAATGGGACGGCGGACCCGACGCTCGAAGGCGACTACGAGCGCAGCGGTGATGTGAACAGCTTTGGCGCGAGCATCAACATTCCGCTGCGGCTGTTCGACCGCAACCAGGGCGAGAAGCAGCGGTCGAGCTACGAACTGGAGAGCAGCCGGCTGGCGCTGACGGCGGCGCAGAATCAGGTGATCTCCGACGTGGACAGCGCGTGGGCCGGGTATACGACGGCGCAGGCACAGTCGGAGCGCTACCGGACGAAGTATCTGGCGGAGGCGGCGCACGTGCGCGACAACCTGGAGTTTAGCTATCGAAACGGCAATGCAACGCTGCTGGACTATTTGAGCGCGCTCTCGGACTACAGGCAGGTGAACCTGGCCTCACTGAATGCGCGGCTGAATCTGCTGCTGGCGCTCGAACAACTCAGCTATGTGACGAACACGGAGATCATTCCATGAAATTGCTTCGCGCCATGAATAAATTAAGCGCTCAGAACCGGATTGCGATGCGTGCCCTAAAGACGATTGCTCTGGGCTGCGCAATCTCTCTCGCCGTGGCCGGGTGCAAGAGCGACAGCACCCCACCGGCGGCCGCGCAGCCGACGGCCAACCTGAAGGTGGATACGGTGCACACGCAGCACATCGACAATACGCTGGAGCTTACCGGGCGCGTGGAGGCAGACCCGGCCAACCTGGTGCACATCTATGCGCCGCTGAGCGGTCGGCTGATGAACTTCTCGCTGGTGGCGGGACAGGAGGTGCGCAAGGGGCAGACGATTGGAGAGCTGGAGAGCGGGGACGTGGCGCAGGCGCGCTCGGACTTTGAGAAGGCGCATATCGAGACGCTGCGCGCCGACCATGCACTGGACCGCGGCAAGATCCTGCTGGCGCATGAGGTGATGTCGCAGGCGGACTACCAGGAGCTGGTGGCGACGGACGACTCGGCGCACGCGGAGCAGGAGCGGGCGCGGCAGAGGATCCACGAGCTGGGATTCTCAGAGAACGGCACGACGGACATCACGCCGATCACAGCGCCGATCACAGGGACGGTGCTGGATGTGCAGACGGCCAACGGGGAGATGCAGCGCTCGCTGGAGACGACCAACGGATTGGCGACGGTGGCCAATCTGAACACGGTGTGGGTGACAGGCGACCTGTTTGAGCGCGACCTGGATGTGGCGCATCTGCGCCAGCCAGTGGACATCACGTTCTCCGCGTACCCGGGCGAGACCTTCCATGGAAGCATCGCGAATATTGGCGACTCGCTTGACCCCGCGACGCATGCGGTGAAGGTGCGCGTGGTGCTGGCCAACCCGGGACACCGGCTGAAGCCGGATATGTTTGCCACGCTGCATATTGCAATGCCTGCTCGGTCGATGATCCTGGTGCCGCTGGCGGCGGTGCTGCACGACGGAGCACAGACTGTGGTGTATGTACCGAATGGCGACGACAAGTACGCCGAGCGACCGGTGCAGACGGGAGAGACGCGCGGCGCGCAGATCGAGATCGTCAACGGGCTCAAGGACGGTGAGCGGGTAGTGACCGAAGGCGCGGCGTTTCTGCGTGAACCGGCGGAGGCAGATTGATGCGATCCATGCTGAACGCACTGCTGCGCTATCGCACTATCGTGCTGATCCTGCTGGTCGCTTCGCTGGCGGCCGGGACCTTTGGCGCGTTGAAGTTGGATGTGGAGGCGTATCCCGACCCTTCGCCGCCGCTGGTGGAGATCATCACGCAGAACCCGGCGTGGTCGGCGGAGGAGATCGAGCAGCAGGTGACCGCGCCGATCGAGTTGACGCTGAACGGGACGCCGCAGCTCGACCAGATCCGCTCGATCAGCATCTTCGGGCTGAGCGATGTGAAGCTGTACTTCAATTTTTCGAGCGACCTCTTCCACGACCGGCAGGAGGTGCTGGCGCGGCTACAGACTCTTACGCTGCCGGACAACCTGCAACCGCAACTCTCGCCAGAGTCGCCGATCGGGGAGATTTATCGCTACCAGGTGACGGGGCCGTATTCGCTGAATGATCTGACGGCAACGCAGGACTGGCTCCTTCTGCGCGAACTGAAGCAGGTGCCGGGCATCATTGACGTCACCAGGTTTGGAGGCACGACGAAGCAGTATCAGATCGAGGCCGACCCCAATAAGCTGCTGGCCTTCGGAGTGACGCTGCCGCAGGTGATCACGGCGATCCAGAACAGCAACGCCAATGCGGGCGGCAACTATGTGTCGATCGGCGACCAGAGCGTGAACGTGCGCGCTGTCGGCCTGTTCCACACGATGGATGACGTTCGCAACGTCGTGGTTGCGGAGAAGAATGGAACGCCAGTGCTGGTGCGCGACGTGGCGACGGTGAGCGAGGGCTACCAGCAGCGGCTGGGCAAAGTGGGCCGCGACAAGCAGAGCGACATTGTCGAAGCGATCGTGCTGTTGCAGAAAGGGGAGCAGAGCCTGCCCGCGCTGCGCGCACTGAAGGCGAAGATCGCGGGCCTGAACAGCGGCACCCTGCTGCCGGCCGGCGTGAAGATCAGCACGATCTACGACCGTACCAACCTTATCGATCTGACCACGCACACGGTGGAGCACGTGATCCTGACCGGGCTGGTGCTGGTGACGTTGATCCTGCTGCTGATGCTGGGCGACGTGCGGACCACGCTGATTGCTGCGGCGACCATCCCTTTTGCGGTTGTGTTTGCGTTCTCCATGATGGCGTTGACGGGACACTCGGCCAATCTGATCTCGATTGGAGCAATTGACTTCGGCATCCTGGTGGACGCGTCGATCGTGGTGCTAGAGAGTGTCTTCCGCAACCTCTCGCGTCGACGGGCGGGCAGCGATGCGGGGCCGGCGATTGTGCAGGGGGTGATGGACGCGGCGCGGCCGGTACTGTTCTCGACGATGATCATCCTGGTGGCGTTCATTCCGCTGTTCACCATGGAGGGCGTGCCGGGCAAGATCTTCTCGCCGATGTCGGTTACTTACGGCTTTGCGCTGACCGGGGCGCTCATCTTCGCGCTGATCTTTGCGCCAGTGCTGAGCGACGTGTTTGCCAAGAAGCAAATGGAGGACCACGGCGAGGAGAGCAACGGCGAGGACGGCGAGAAGCAGACGTGGCTGAACCGGTTCTTTGCGCGGCGCTATGCGGGCGCGTTCGATCTCGCCTTCCGTGCGCCGGTTCTGGTGTGGGCGGTTGCCGCCGCGGCATTGATTGGGGCGGCGCTGGTGTTCGTCTTCGCCATCGGCGGTGAGTTCATGCCGCCGCTGGAAGAGGGCAACATCTGGATCCGGGCTACACTGCCGCAGGACATCTCCTTCGACCGCTCGGCTGACCTGGCCGACCAGCTTCGCGCCGACATCAGCAGCTTCCCCGAGGTGCGGCAAGTCGTGTCGCAGATGGGGCGGCCGGACGACGGCACGGATGTGACTACGTTCAATAACATCGAGTTCGGCGTAGACCTGAAGCCGGATGGCGAATGGCCAGCCGATCTGCATGGCAACAAGGACAAGCTCATCGAGCAGATGCAGGCGAAGTTTTCGAAGTATCCGGGTATGGTATTCGGCTTCTCGCAGACCATCCAGGACAACGTGGAGGAGGCGATGAGCGGGGTGAAGGGCGAGAACTCGATGAAGCTCTTCGGCGACGACCTGGACGAGTTGACCAAACTGGCCGACCAGATCCAGACCGTGATGGAGGGGGTGCGCGGCGTGGCGGACGCCGGCGTGTTCAAAGTGAATGGGCAGCCGAGCCTGGTGATCTCGGTGGACCGGGACAAGGCGGCGCGCTACGGCATTGCGCCGGCGGACATCAACGCGGCGGTGCAGGCCGCGGTGGGCGGAGCGCCGGTGACGCAGATGGTGGAGGGCGACCGGCGCTTCGACATCACGCTGCGCTATCCGGAGGAGGACCGGTCGAACCCGGACGCGGTGGGACGGATCCAACTGCCCACGCCGGACGGCGGGCGCGTGCCGCTCTCGCAGGTGGCAGATATCGGTATCCGCGAGGGCAGCTTCATGATCTATCGTGAGGGCGGCCGACGCTACATTCCCATCAAGTTCAGCGTGCGCGGGCGCGACCTGGCGGCGACCATTGTGGACCTGCAGAACCAGATTGCGCAGAAGATCAAACTGCCGCAGGGCTACACCTACACATGGGCGGGAGAGTTCGACGCGCTGCGCAAGGAGCAGCAGCGGCTGGCGGTCATCATCCCGATCAGCCTGACGGCGATCTTCCTGCTGCTGTACCTGCAGTTCCAACGGTGGGACGACGCGTTGATTGTGCTGGCGACGCTGCCGTTCTGCGCGACCGGCGGCATCCTGGCGCTGCTGGTGACGCATACTCCGTTCAGCATCTCCGCGGCGGTGGGGTTCACATCGCTGATCGGCGTGTCGACGCTGGCGGCGGTGGTGTTCCTCTCGGGGATCCGCCGCGCACAGCTGGCGCATCCGTCCACTGAAGAGGAAGGGAAAGGGTCTCGTGCGGGGCTGCGCATCGGGGCGCTGGATGAGCTGCGTCCGGTGCTGATGGCGTGCCTTGCGGCGGGGCTCGGCCTGCTGCCGGCGTCGGTGATCAACGCGATCGGGGCGCAGGCGCAGCAACCACTGGCGCGCGTGGTGGTCGGCGGAATGGTGACAACCATCCTTGCGGTGCTGTTCCTGATTCCGCTTATGGCCTCGCACACCCAGCCGCCGGAGGCTGCGAAGCCGAACGGGGCGGCGTAATTTTCCCGGAGGGGGTTCGGACGAGCGAGCCGGACGGTGCTGGGGCACGAGGCGGAAGCGACTTGTTTGCAGGAGTTGCAGCGAGGAGTGCAGGTTGCGGATGCGCTTTGCGCGGGCTTTTCGTTGGTCTTTGCGGCGCGCGAGGCGCGGAACTAACGGTCCAGTTCAGGGTCTACAATCTTGGAATCATCTTCAGGCTCGGGCCGAGCAGAGGATGGCGGCTGCAATGCGCACGGGGCCTTGGTGTGACGTGCGCGGGCCATGGAGGGAAGATGAGTCTTCCATTTTGCGAGCGCGATCTTCGTTGTCTTCGCGCTGTCCTGGTACGTCGCGCAACCACTGAATCAGGATCGAACTCAGGTGCGGGACGGAGCCGCAGAATGCGTCGCGCGGGGGTGGTTGCCGCGGTAATGCTACTGGCGACTTGCTCGGGCGCTCTGTTCGCACAGATGAGTCCGTATGAATTGCCCTCTGCGCAGGCGCAGTACGGGCAGCCGCAGTATGCGCAGCCACAGGCGTACGGATACAGTCAGCCGCAGGGCTATGGGTATGGGCAACCGCCGGCAGGCTACGGGCAACAGGCCTACGGATCGCAGGGGTACGCGCCTCAGCCTTATGCGCAGCCCGGCTATGCGCAGCAGCCTTACACACAGCCGTATGCCCAGCCGGGCTATCCCCAACAGGCCTATCCACAACAGAGCTATCCGCAGCAAAGTTATGACCAGCAGCAGCCGTACGCGCAGCAGGGTTACGCGCCGGCGCAACCATATGGCCAGCCAGCGCAGCAGCAGCAACCGCTGAACGCGGCGCAGTTGGAGCAGATGGTGGCGCCGATCGCGCTGTATCCGGATACGCTGGTGGCGCAGATGCTGGCGGCATCGACGTATCCGGCGCAGGTGGTGGACGCGGACCGCTGGATGCAGGCGCAGGGGAACGCGTCGCCATACCAGATTGCGGGCGGGGCCGATGCACAGAACTGGGACCCCAGCGTGAAATCGCTGACGGCGTTTCCGCAGGTGCTGGCCGAGATGGACAGCAACCAGGGCTGGATGGCCGCGCTCGGCAATGCATATTACAACCAGCCGCAGGACGTGCTGCAGGCGGTGCAGGTAATGCGGCAGCGGGCGCAGGCGGCGGGCACGCTGCAATCGGGTCCGCAGGAGCAGGTGAGCTACGACCAGGGGAACATTGAGCTGGCGCCGCCGAGTCCGGAGATGGTATATGTGCCGCAGTACAATCCGTGGACGGCGTATGGCGATCCGGTGACGCCGTATCCGGGCTTCTCATTGCTGGGTGCGATTGGGTCGGGCCTAGGATCATTCTTCACATCGACGCTGGGGTCGGGGCTGTTGCACTTTGGTCCGGGGATTGCGATGGCAGCATTCAGCCACACGCCATTTGGCTGGGCGATGTGGGCGCTGAGCTGGTTGGGGCACGCGATCTTCTTTGACCACTCGACGTGGTCGACGCACAGCACTATGGTGGCCGACTGGGGGCTGCCACACGGAGGTCCGCGGGCGTTTGCAGGCGCGGGCGGCGGCTATGCGTATCACGGGGTCAATGGCTACCGCGGCGCGGGCGGAGTGACTCCGGAACGCGGTTATGCGCGGCCACCGACACAGGTTGCGGCGAACCGGTACGACGCGGCTCCGCACTACTATCGGCCGGAGAATGGCTACGCGCGGTCGGAGAACGGCTACACGGGGCCGAACGCAAATCGAGGCTATGAGCCGGAGCGGCCGGGATATGAGCAGCGCGAGGCATACAATCGTGCGCCTGCACCGGTGAGCAGACCACAGACGTACACCGCGCCGCAGCAGGCGTATGGCAGGCCGCAACAGGCGTACAGCAACCGGCTGGCGTATGGGCCGGAGGCGTACGGCGGTGCGCAGCGCAGTGTTGCCGCGCCGGTACAAAGGAGCTTTGCGGCGCCGACCTATCACGCGCCGGCGGAAAGCTTTGGGCGTGAGGATGCTTACGCGCGGCCGGGAAACTCATTCAGGTCCGAAGGCTCGCTCAGGCCGGAGCAGTCGTTCAAGGCGCCGAAGGAGCCGAAGTCGAGCGGCGGGTTCCATGGGTTCGGCGGCGGCGAGAGCCACGCGATGAAGGCACCGAAGATGCCGAAAGCGCCGAAGATGTCGGGCCATTCGAGTGGCGGGCATTCGAGCGGGCACAGCGGACATCACTGGTAGGCGGCTGGCGGGCAGGACTAAACCGCGCTTTCGCTAATTCAGGGCCTGGTCGCTTGAACGGTCGGGCCCTTTCCATTTGGCCGGGGCGAGTAGAATCGGGGGCATGAGTTTGTACTATGCCGCCGGTTCACCGGAGATGGAATTTTCTGCAGCGGAGGCCAAGGCAGCGCTGTTCAACGCGCTGGAGAAGCTGGGGCCGCGTAAGAAGGTGCTGGCGGTGCCGCCGGACTTTACGCGCATGCACTCGATGGCCGGCGAGCTGACCGAGTATGTGTGGAACTACTACGGCGACGCGCTGACCGATGTGCTGCCCGCGCTGGGTACTCATAAGGCGATGACCGACCACGAGATCCAGACGATGTACGGGCCGACGCCGCGCGACCTGTTTCGGGTGCACGACTGGCGCAACGACATTGTGACGCTGGGCGAGGTACCGGGCGAGTTCGTCCGTGAGGTGAGCGAGGGCAAGCTGGACTACGCGTGGCCAGCGCAGGTGAACAAGCTATTGCGGGATGGCGGGCACGACCTCATTCTCTCCATCGGGCAGATTGTGCCGCACGAGGTGGTCGGCATGGCCGGCTACAACAAGAACATCTTTGTGGGCACGGGCGGCGTGATGGGCATCCATCGCAGCCACTTTCTGGGCGCGGTGTACGGCATGGAGCGCATGATGGGACGCGCGGACACGCCGGTGCGGAAGGTGCTGAACTACGCGAGCGAACACTTTGCGCAAGGGCTGCCGATCGTCTACGTGCTGACGGTAGTGAGCAAGAATGCAGCAGGAAAGCTTGTGATCCGCGGGATCTTTGTGGGCGACGACACGGAGTGCTTTGAGCTTGCGGCGGAGTTGAGCCTGAAGGTCAATTTTCAGATGATGGACCGCGAGATGAAGAAGGCAGTCGTGTTCCTCGATCCGCACGAGTTCAAAAGCACGTGGCTGGGCAACAAGAGCGTTTACCGCACGCGGATGGCGCTGGCTGACAATGCGGAGCTGATCGTGCTGGCGCCGGGGGTGCATGAGTTCGGCGAGGACCCGACGATCGACACACTGATCCGCAAGTATGGCTATTGCGGGACGCCGGCGACGCTGGAGGCAGTGAAGAACGATCCCGCGCTGGCGGCGAACCTATCGGCGGCGGCCCACCTGATCCATGGGTCGAGCGAGGGAAGGTTCCGTATTCGATATTGTCCGGGACACCTGACGCGCGAGGAGATCGAGGGCGCGCACTACGAGTATGGTGAGCTGGCCGAGTACGCGGCGAAGTACGATCCGGAGAAGCTGAAGGACGGATGGAACATCGTCGATGGCGAGGAGATCTTCTACATCTCCAATCCGGGGCTTGGACTGTGGGCGTACAAGGGCCGCTTCAAGGACTGAGGCCGCCTAAACGGGCGCGCAGCGTTATTGATTGACGCCGCTGGCCAGGAAGCCGCCGTCGACCACCAGGATCTCCCCGGTCACGAACGCCGATGCGTCGCTCGCGAGGTAGATTGCGGCGCCGACGAGTTCTTCGGTCTTGCCGAAGCGCCCCATGGGGGTGCGCATGCGCAGCTCCTTGCCGCGCTCGCTCTTGTCCAGCAGCTCCGCGTTGAGCGCGGTGCGGAAGACGCCCGGTGCGATCGCATTGACGGTCACGCCCTGTGCGCTCCACTCGACTGCGAGCGATTTGGTGAGCGCGCCCACTGCGGCCTTCGAGCAGGCGTAGGCGGTGACTTCCTTCAGACTTACAAAGGTGTTGAGCGAGGCGATGTTGACGATGCGCCCATAGCTCTTGGCCAGCATATGCTTACCGAAGATCTGGCAGGCGCGCAGCGTACCGTTGACGTTGGTGTCCATGATGTCGTTCCAGACATCTTCGGGGAAGTCCACGGTGGGCGCGCGCTTGATCTTGCCTGCGCAGTTGACCAGGATGTGCACGTCGCCCCAGGCCTTCAGTGTTTCGTCCAGCAGGTGCTGCAAGGTTGCGCGGTCGTCTACGTCAGAGGTGAGCCGCAGGGCCTTCCTGCCCTTCGACTCGATCAGCGCCGCCGCCTCATCCACCTGCTCCTGGCGCCGCGAGCTTGCGACGACGTCGGCGCCCGCCTCTGCCAGGCCTACTGCGATGGCCAGGCCGATGCCAGATGTTCCGCCGACTACGACGGCCGATTTCCCGCTGAGATCGAACAATGAACTTCCCATGGACAATGATCCCTCTGCCTTTCGGCTGAAACCTAGCGCTGAATTCTAGCCGATCCGCCTGCGGCAAACGCGGTCACCTGGTCCAGCGTCGCCATGGTGGTGTCGCCGGGGAAGGTGGTGAGCAGCGCGCCGTGCGCCCAGCCGAGACGCACCGCGGTCTCGGGCGTCTCGCCGTTGAGCAGGCCGTAGATGAAGCCGGCGGCAAAGCCGTCGCCGCCGCCCACCCGATCCAGTACCTTCAGCTCGGCCGTGGGCGCCTGCACTGCCTGCCCGTTGACCCAGGCCACGGCGCTCCAACTGTGCGCGTTGGTGTTGTGCACCTCGCGCAGCGTGGTGGCGACGACTTTGGTCTTGGGGAAGCGCTTGACTACCTGCTCCATCATTCCAAGGAACACAGTTGTGTCGAGCTTAGACGAGGCTGACTTAGCGCTGGCCGCAACCTCCGGCCCGGCAAAGCCGAGGCCCTTCTGCAGGTCTTCCTCGTTGCCGATGAGCACGTCCACATTTTCCACGATCGCACTCAGCACCTCATGCGCGCGCTCTATCCCGCCGTGCGGCTTCCACAATTTTTCTCTGTAGTTCAGGTCGAGCGACGTGACTACGCCGGCCTCGCGCGCGGCCTTCATGGCATCAATCACCAGCTCCGAGGTGGTCCTGGAGAGCGAGGCGAAGATGCCGCCGGAGTGGAACCAGCGCACGCCGCCGTCGAAGATCTTCTTCCAGTCGAAGTCGCCCGGCTTGAGCTGCGCTGCCGCCTCGTTGCTGCGGTTGTAGAAGACGATGGGCGCGCGTATGCCAAAGCCCTGGTCGCTGTAGACGGTTGCCATGTTGGGGCCGCTCACGCCGTCGTGGGCGAACTTTTTGTACATGGGCCTGACGCCCATGGCGCGCACGCGCTCATGGATCAGATCGCCGATGGGATAGTCCACCATTGCACTGGCGATGCCGGTGTCCAGCTTGAAGCAGTCCGCGAGGTTGGCCGCGACGTTGAACTCGCCGCCGCTGACATGCACCGCGAAGTTCGTCGCCTTGCGAAAGGGAATGATGCCGGGGTCCAGCCGATACACCAGAGCACCCAGAGACAGCAGGTCTAACGAATTACAGGTCAACTTCTTCTTCGAGATCTCAAAACCAAGACTCACAACGCCTCCAAAAAATCTTGCTACAACCCTATAAATACAGGCTTGATGTGCCGCTCCCACAGGTTGGCGGTCACATTCTGCGCCACCACATCTTCATTCGCCTCAAGCGCGTTCAGGTACTTCGGTCCCATCTTTGCCGCAATCTTGAAGCCGACGTGCAGCAACTGCCGGAAGCTGGGGTTGTACGCCGGGTCCTTCGGGTCGTGGCGCAGGGACGCAACGTATTGCTTGCCGGTCCAGCCGTCCACTTCAGCCACTGTCGGCAGCTTCCCATCGTCGATGTCGATCACGGTGGCGTAAGGCGCGGTGAGCTCATCCTTGTGCGCCAGCGCCTCGGCGTAGATCTCCTTGGCGATCTCGAGGCCGATCCCGCCCGACTCCGCGAGGCCGATCAGCTCCTCCAGCCAGTTGGTGCCTGCGGTCTTCAGGTGCACGCCTGCGTTGAACTTCTTTGCGCCGTCGTGAATCGCCTTGTAGATGGAAAACTTGTCCGAGCCAGAGTGCACACTGAGCTTCAGGTTCGCCGGCAGCCCATATTTTTTGATGGCGAAAGCAATCGCCGCTAGGTCTTCCTCAAACTCCTTGGTGAACTGCTTGACGTCGCCCACGTAGTCCACGCCCTTGTTGAAGCGGCCGGTGAACTTGGGGGCGATGGTTTGGATGGGAATCTTCTCGTCGGAGATCATGGCCAGGATGATGAGGAACTCGACGGGCGTCTGGGGGAAGTCGGTCTCATCCATCGAGACCTCGGGCACAAAACGCCCGGTACCCTTCTCCTCCACCAGCAGACGGTAGATCTCGCCTGCGTGCTTGACCGCGGCGAGGAACCTGTGCGCGACGCCCTCCACAAATGCCTTGTCCGTTTTGAAGGACTGCGCGATGTCGGGGATGGTGACCGTTCCGACCAGCTCGGGATGCGCGCCCAGGAACGCCTTGACGTCCTCGTCCTTCGCGGGCTTGCCGATCAGGTCCGCCACGTCGAGGGTGAAGAAGTCGCAGGGATCGAGAAACCGCTGGACGGTATTGAGGTTGATGTGGTCGGCGTCGAGGAAGTAGGGCAACTTCCAGCCCAGCTCCTTCACCGCCGCGTCGGCCGCGGCGCGCGTCTGGGTGGGCTCCGAGCCGATGATCATATGCTCGCGGTTGGACTTGTTCCAGACGGGGATTACTTCCACTCCAGCGTCCAGGGCCTTGATGCACGCCTGCAGCTGCGCCTTGGCCTGGTGGGCAAACCGGTCGCCAACTCCGATTGAATACTTGGGCAGTGTCAAATTCTCCACCACCGCTATTCCCGTCGCCGTGCCTGTCGCTGTCCCCACTGCTGTTGCCATCGCTGCCCACCCCGTTTTAACTTGTTAGAAACGCCGGCCAATGCTGGTGCTGTTTGCGCTCAGCGGCTGAAAGATCCGCGTAGAATCCAGAGCTAAAATCATGCCATCGCGATAATCGAACACGCCAAAAACACTGGTCGAACCAATCCGCAACCGCCCCAGCATACTGCGTGCGCTGTGCATGCCGCAAATCAGCAGCCGGAGCATTTCGCGATGCATTTTTTTAGATGCCGACCTTGTGAGCGGGGCGCAAGTCCAGGTTTAAGGGACAAGTTCAAGGAGATCTAATCCCGGCCTAGCCAAGCCAGGACGGGTCGCCCTATTCGTGTCCACATGTGGATGCGGCGGTATACTTTCGTGATAACGAGTCAGGGCGGGCGCGCCGAAGATCGCGCAGGTATTTAAGACCAAGAGGAAACCGGCATGAGTGAAAACGGCAACGGGCATCACGCCAATGGCAATGGGCACGCGGCGAATGGACACCAGGCGAACGGCAACGGTCATGCGCATGGGACGGACGATTACACAGTGCCGAAGCCGCGGGCAGAGTGGGTGGTGAAGCGGCGCGAGGAGGCGGCGCGCAGCGGCGACAGCAACATGAGCCAGATGCACTTTGCGCGTAAGGGCCTGGTGACCGAAGAGATGGCGTACGTGGCGCATCGCGAGAAGCTGAAGGGCGAGTTTGTGCGCGACGAGGTGGCGGTGGGACGGATGATTATTCCAGCGAACATCAACCACACGGAGCTGGAGCCGATGGCGATCGGGGTGGGATCGCTGTGCAAGATCAATGCGAACATCGGCAACTCGGCAGTGGTGTCGAACGTGGACGAGGAGCTGAGGAAGTTGCACACGGCGGTACACTTTGGCGCGGACACAGTGATGGACCTCTCGACGGGCGGGGACATCCCGATGATCCGCGAGCAGATTCTGCGGCATAGCCCTGTACCGATTGGGACGGTGCCGCTGTATGAGGCGCTGGCGCGAGTGAAGAAGCTCGAAGACCTGAACATCGACCTGTATCTGGAGGTGATTGAGGAGCAGGCCGAGCAGGGTGTGGACTACTTCACCATTCATGCGGGCGTGCTGATCCAGTACATCCCGATGGTGGCGAAGCGGATTACAGGGATCGTGAGCCGGGGCGGGGCGATCCTGGCGCAGTGGATGACGAGCAACCACAAACAGAATTTTCTGTACGAGAACTTCGACCGCATTACAAAGGTAATGGCGAAGTACGACGTGAGCTATTCCCTGGGCGACGGGCTGCGGCCGGGGTCGATTGCGGACGCGAGCGATGAGGCGCAGTTTGCCGAGCTGAAGACGCTGGGCGAGCTGACTCGGCAGGCGTGGAAGAGCGATGTGCAGGTGATGATCGAGGGGCCGGGGCACATCCCGATGGACCAGATCAAGCTGCAGGTGGATAAAGAGGTAGAGCTGTGCGACGGCGCGCCGTTCTATGTGCTGGGGCCGCTGGTGACGGACATCGCGCCGGGCTACGACCACATTACGAGTGCGATCGGCGCGGCGATGATCGGCTGGCACGGCGCAGCGATGCTGTGCTACGTGACTCCGAAGGAGCACCTGGGGCTGCCCAATGAGAAGGACGTGAAGGACGGCATCATCGCGTATAAGATTGCGGCGCACGCAGCGGACGTGGCGCGGCACAGGCCGGGCGCGCGCGACCGGGACGACGCGATCAGCCATGCGCGGTACACCTTCGACTGGGAGAAGCAGTTTGCGCTGTCGCTGGACCCGGAGACGGCGCGGTCGATGCACGACGAGACGCTGCCGGACGACTACTACAAAGAGGCGGCGTTCTGCAGCATGTGCGGGCCAAAGTTCTGCAGCATGAACTGGTCGAGCAAGGTGGACAAGTTCAACGAAGAGGTGCACGGGCTGAAGAAGCCGGACCTGACGCAGATCGTGACGGAACAGATGGCGATGCGGGGGTAGGGCGAGCGGGCAAACAGATTTACGTGTTGCTGGTCCGAACGTAAGATAACTCCCCTGCATGGTGGGGTGGCCACACAATCTTTTCTTCGCCCTTTGCCGTTTCTTGAATCACGGCACCGTCCAGGTAGCCGTGCTTGCGTAGCGTCTGGATGATCGCCTCTGTGCCCTTCCGCTCTGGCTTAACGAAGCAGAAGATGTTGGCCGTACCGCTGCCGATGTCGCCGCCGTCTAAATTGCCCAGATCGGCTTCGCCCAGAAACTGCTCCAGAAGGGCTTCGATCTTCACCCGCTTGTCGTAATCGTGCATGGTTCCCTGGCCTTCTATTTTGTACTGGATCACCAGTTGATATAGCTCATCATCGGGGTACACATCAACAGGTATCGGCTCACCTGTTGTCGCGGCATCCGGCCTCGCCGATTTCGTAGCATCGCCAAGGAACTCCGCTCCCACAAGTTCAAGGTGCCGGCGCAACCGATCGGTATCTAAAGAAATATTCTTCTTTTTCAGCTTTTCAACACAGATCCAGACCGCCTTGGTGACGTTTAGCCAAAGGAAATTCCGATAAGTGGTGAGCGGAACCTCCCAATCGGCTTTCTTGATATAGATGTTCGCGCAGATTAAATCCTTCGCGAACGGCTCCGTTCTGATTCCTGTTTGTGTGAACGGTACGCCTATTCTGCCCTCCACACGCACGGCCAATCCTATTCTGATGCTGTTCTCGTCGTACGGCCCCAGGCAGTGTTTTACTAACAAGTCGTTAAGCCGCTTCACCTCCGCCTGAATAGCTTCGGGAACATCAGCGCCATAAGATCCAAGGATGTCCAATACCCACTTTTTGCCCACCGAAATTCTCCCTGTTGGGTGCTGTTTGCTATTTCACCACATGCAGATGCCGGCCCACCGCATTCACCGCGCAAATCCTTCGACTGCTCGATCCCCGCCATGCTGGATCGTTTCGCAGGAGATGACAAGTGATTTGGAGACGTGCAAAACGGGGTCGCATCGAGAGATGCGGCCCTTATGTTTTGCTGCGCCGCTTGCGTGTTGCCGGCGAACGTCGGTGTGGGTGGTTCTATCTGGGCGCGGCGGATACAAGCTCAGGTTGTGGTGTTTCCACAAGCGAGAGCTTGCGCGCGGGGTGGTGCGAGAGCTCGATCGAGGAGAAATTGAAGGCCATGCCGGCGACGCCCTGCAGGATGCGGTGGGGCGAGGGCAGGCAGCAGAGGTCGGGGGAGGGCTGCAAGGCGCGGGCAAGGGTCATAGAGGGTCCCGTTCGTCGCGGTCGGGCGTGGTGGTGATGAGGGCCGGTGCGGCGATCATGATGAGAAAGATCAGGGCGAAGATGAGGTCGTGCGACATGAGGGCCTGTCCTTCGAGAGGGTGATGCTCTGCGGTGCGCTCTCTGAAGCCATGATCGACCCCTTCCAGAGAGCGGTGAATAGCACCTGGGGGGAATGGATTACACGCAAGTTGTAGGGGCGAAAGAAAAGTACAGAAGCAGGTCCTTCGACTCGCTGCGCTCGCTCAGGATGACAGTTCTTTAGTGGACGTTGCTGAGGGCGGCAGCAGCGCGGTCGAGGGCCTGTGCGACGGCGTCCAGCTGAGCCTGCGCGAGCGGGGCGTCGGGGGCGTCGATGGCCTCGTTGACGCCGGGGAGGACCTGCGCGGCGTAGCCCGTGTATTCGCCGGGAGCGTAGATAGCGTTGCGATACCAGGGACGGTGGGGAAGGCCTGTGGGGAGCAGAAACGCGCGCTCAGCGGAGGTGAGGGCCGGATCGAGGACGGAGGAGTCGCGGGAGGGGTCGAGCTGGAGATCGTGGATAGCGTGGGCGGCCTGCTCCATGCGGCCAGCGGCGGCAAGGGCCGCGGTGAAGTCGAGGGTGAGGCCGTGCGCGGTCGCGCGGTTGCGCGCCTGGTCGAGAGCAGCATGGATGGTCTGCGCGTACGCGAGCTCATCCAGAGGGAGGAAGTCGGCGTCGGCCATGTGGAGGATCTCAAGGCCGAAGATGCGCGCCTGCTGCTGGGTCAAACCGAAGGTGGGATCGGCGAAGCGAGTGAACCAGTCGAAGTTATCGAATGCGGAGTGGTAGACGCCGTAGGGACCGTCGGAGCCGATGTCGGCGGAGGAGACGCCGGCGTGGTCGAGAAAAGGAGAGTAGTCGGAGCCGGAGCCGAGCTCGCCGATGCTGGGGATGTCGCCGGGATATGTCTGCCGGCTGGAAGATTTAGGTTCAAAGGTGGGGGCCTTGGGTGCGTCGGCAGTGAGGTTACTGCTCTTGTCTTCTGCGGCCTTCCACTGATCGAAGACGGAGCCGCCGGCGGGCGATGGGACCTCGCGGGTGATCTCACGCAGGAACTGGTGGAGCGAGGGGACAGCAGCGGCGGTGAAGGCAGGGCCGGAGACGGCGACATCGATGTTGAAGTAGGCGGCTGCGTGGCCGAGCTCGGGCATGTGTTGCTCGACCCACTCGGTGGAGCCGACGAGGCCCTCCTCTTCGCCGTCCCAGCTGGCGACGACGATGGTTCGGCGGGGGCGCCAGCCGTGGGCGAGTAGGGCACCGAGGCCGTGCACAGCCTCCAGCATCGCTGCAGTGCCGCTGCTGGGGTCGGTGGCGCCGTAGACCCAGGCGTCGCGGTGGTTGCCGGCGATGACAAGCTGCTGGGGCTCGGCGGTGCCGGGGATGCGGCCGATGACGTCCCAGATGGTGCGCAAGCGGGTGTCAAAGGCAAGGCGCATGTGGACAGTGACAGGCGCGTCAGGAGAGCCGAGATGGTAGGCGGGGCTGAGTGCGCCCTGCCAGCTGCGCGGCGCGATGGGGCCGGCGAGAGCGCGCAGGATGGGCGCGGCGTCGGCGGCGGAGAGCGGGTCGACAGGAATGGAGGGAAGGTCGTACTGGAGCTTGTCGAGTGGAATGCGGTCGACGGCGGGGAGCGAGAGCGTGGAGGCGACGCCGGGTGTGGTGGGATCGCCGGGGTAGATGGGCAGAAACTGCGCGGAGCCGCGCTGCACGGCGGTCGGAGGTGGGTTGGGGCCGGCGGGATAGGGCAACGCGCCCTTGGTGTCGGAGTCGGTGGGATCAGTGTAGAGCAGGACGCCTTTGGCGCCGAACTGCTGGGCGGTGTAGACCTTGGTGCCGCGGAAAGATTCGCCGTAGCGGACGAGGACGATGCTGCCCTTGACGCTGATGCCGAGCTGGGCGAGCCGCTCAAAGTCCGCGCGGCGGCCGTAGTTGGCGTAGACGACGGGAGCGGTAATGTCGGCGGAGGGGGAGGAGCTGTTGAAGGGAGGGAGGACGCGGGGATCGGGCTGGGGCTGCTCCGGCGTGGGGCCGGAGAGGATTTTGTTGCCGCCGCTGTCGAAGGCTTCGATGAGGAGGGAGGTGGGCTTCGAGAGGAGGACGGAGTAGGGGACGATCTCGGTTTTGAGGCCAGCTGCTTTGAAATGATCGGCGACGTAGAGCGCGGTGGCGTAGTCCTCGGGCGAACTAGCCCAGTGTGGCGAGGCGGTGAGGATGCGGAGATGCTCGCGGGCGAGGGAAGGATCGGGGACTGCGAGAAACTGCTGGTCGAGCGCGGCCTGGCGGGTGAAGTCGCGGAAGCCGAAGACACGTGTGGGGAGGGTGGGCGGAGGAAATTGGGCTGGTCGTGACGCAGGCGCTGCGGTTCCGGCCGACGGCGAGGCAGGCGGCGGTGTTGGGACGGCCGGCGGCTGGGCGAAGAGAGTGCAGACGGCTAGCGGAAGAAGGATGAGGCGACGCAGGCTGGTCAAGTTGCCGGGTCCTCTAGCGGAAGGGATGGGTCTAGGCGACGGGCTGGGCGCAGAACTTGCAGCGATGCGCGGCGAGGGGAATGTCGGAGAGGCACTCGGGGCAGGGTTTGGTGGAAGGCGGTTCCGCGGGCGGGTTCTTCTTGAACCTGGCCATAAGGTAGTTCAGCGGCATCACGACGAAGAAGTAGATGACCGCGGCGATGATGAGGAAGTTGAGCGTTGCAGTAAGGAATGCGCCGTACTGGATGGGCGTGCCGTGCAGATCGACGGCGAGCTTGTCGAAGTCGGGGGTCTTGATGAGGGCCGCGACGAACTGCATGATGATGCCCTTGGTGAAGGCGGTGACGACGGCGCCGAAGGCGGTGCCGATGACGACGGCGACGGCGAGGTCGACGACATTGCCGCGGAGGATGAAGTCGCGAAAGCCTTTCAGCATGGGACACTCCCTGGGATTTGATAGCACTTGGTTTTCAGGGGCTGAGTATACCGCACCGCAGCAGGCGCGGGCATGCGGATGCGATTGTAGTGACGGACGAGCCCAGTTAAAGATGACCAGCCACTTCTAAAACAAATACGGAGAGAAGAGGAAGAAGAGGATGAGGCAGATCGACATCATGTCCATGAAGAGGAGAAGGATGACGCCGCCGTGGTAGAGGCTCCAGCGCGGGCGCAGGCAGCGGAGGGTCTCCAAGGTGCCGCAGAGCGCGAGCACGGCGGGAACGACGAGCAGAGGGGCGCGACGGCTAACCGGGAAGCCGGAAAGCGGGAAGGATGCGGCGAGACTGCCGAGAACCAGCAGGTTGCCCCGAAGCAGCGAACGGCGACGGAGATGGAAGACGGCGAGGGATGAGAGGGGACGGGACAAGTCGGCGCCTGCGTTTGATTCTATGACTGCGATGGTTGCGAGCAGCGCAGCGCGCGAATTACTTCGATGCCGAGGGTGCAGCGGGTGCGGGCGTGGGCGGAGTTTGGGGGACGACGCGGTTCACCTGCGAGGTGGCGACCTCGATTGCGCCGTAGTGGTCGCGATGGAGATCGTGCACCGCGATGCGAAAGAAGGACTCGCCCTTGGCCGGCGCGCTGACCTCTTCGTGGCAGAGGACACCCTGCGCCAGGAGCGGGCGTAGCTGATCCATCGTGTCGTCGATGTGGACGGTGTTGACCCGGGTGTTCAGCAGGACGCCGTCGGCGGAGTAAACGAAGAGGATGAGGTCGAAATCGGCCTGGATCTTGCCGTCGGCTCCGTGAAAGAAGACGAGACCGGGGGGGTCGATCAGGTAGTTGACGGAGTAGCGGCGCCACGGGCCCTGGGCTTTGGACGTGGGTGTGTTGCCCGGAGCCGGGGAGTTCTCCGGTTTGTCCGCCGGCGTGAGGGGAACAACGCCGGCCTTGATGAGAATGTCGGTGGGTACAGGCGCGCCGCGCGTCATGGCCAGCCGCAAGGTGTCGCGCGGAGAGATACCGTTGGTCGAGACGCTGGCCTGAATGGGCACCGCGGACGCGCGGACTATGGCGTTGGTGGTGGTCTTGTCGGGCGGATCGGCGTAATAGCCCTTGCGATAGGCTAGCGTCAGGCCAGGGCGGGCGATCTGCACCTTGATCTTCCGCAGATTGCCGTCGAGCGTCGCATTGGCCGGCGTGTAGGCGAGAGTGTAGAAGTTCGAGCCTTGTTCGATGGCGTTGGCAACAGCGCTGGTCAGGTCGTTGGTGCTCACAAATGCCTGGCCGCCGGTCGCGTCCGCCATGGCAGTCATCGTGGCGTGCTCGTCTGCAGTGTCGCCGCTGAACTTAATCTGGTCCTGGGTCATGCGCGCATTACCCTTTTTGCCGCTGTAGTTGCGGGTAGTGGTGACGTCGAAGACCGGAGAGGTCGTCAGGCCGTGCGCGTTGACGGGATAGACGGCGACCTGGGCCTGACCCAGCAGGTCGGTGGTCTGGCGAAACTCGTCGTCGGAGTTGGCCACCGCGGCGAAGGGGTTGGGCGGATGACCTTGTAGTGACGACGCTGAGTCGCTGGAGTCCGGAAGGATATCAATGGGGAAGGAGCCGGAGAACCAGACAAGGTTTTTGCGGCCAGGGATGTTGGAGAGATAGCGCGCAAGCTGGTTGAAGGCATCGAGCGTGTCCTTGGCGCGAGCCTGGAGCTCGAAGCTCTGTTCCTCGGCCTCAAACTGGCGAAGATCGGCGATGCTGGTGGGGTCGACGCCCGAGGTATCCTCGAGATCGTCCGCTTCGCTGTTCTGGATGCCCCCGCCACCCAGGGGGTCATTCAGCAGAGGTGAGGCTTTACCGGTGTGGGATTCAAGATAGGTGCGAAGCACGGCCGGGTCGCTGGTGAATCCCTGCAGCAGGAGGAGATGATCGGTGAGGCCAAAGATGGCTATGCGTGTGCCGGGAGGCACGGACTTGAGGTAAACCAGTAACTGCTGGCGGACATAGACCTGGTCCTGTAGTGGCGTGTTCAGCGTGTCGAGCAGGACGATGTTCGCTGCGCCGCTGGCGGGCGCCGGCGTGTAGTTGGTGAAGACACCCGCTGGCAGTGCGGGCATGGGGGCGAAGCGCGTGGCGTCCGCGACCGTGAGAGCGGTGTGTTCTTCAAAGTTCTTGACGGTCTGCGAAGTGCCGTTTTCAAGCAGGGTGAAGTCCGATGCCTTCAGGTTGTGTACTGGCTTGTGCGAGCTGTCGGTGACGACCACGTCGACGACCACCAGCTGGGCGTTGGCCTGGAGGGTGACGGCGCCGGGCGTGGGCTGGGAAGTTGTGGGTTTGGCGGGAGCGGAGGGTGGGTTGTTGAGCGCAGGGGGTGGGGAGTTCTGGGCGAAGGCGAGGCAGGCGGTGGCTGCAGCGGGCACGGCGAGAAGAAGGAGAATGCGGGCGCGACGGGACATGAAGCTCAGCCTCCTGTTGTGTGTGCGGAACCAGTGTAGAGGAAGTGCGCACGTCTGGTGAACATTTTGTGAGACGAGGAGAGGCGGCGAAGAGACGCAGCGAAGGCCTAGTTATCTGCGGGGCGTTTGTAGGGAGTCTGCATGCGGGCGCGGGCCTCATTGACGGCGCCCTGGGTGTTGTCGTTGGTCTGGACGGCGAGGCGATACTCATTGACGGCGCGGTCGCGCTGGCCGGTGACGTCGAAGATGTAGCCGAGGTGGATGTCGCTCCAGACCTCGGTCCAGCGCGGGTCGTCGTCGCCGCGCAGGGCGTCGCGGAAGCTGTTGGCGGCGGACTGGTAGTTGCGCTGCATGAAGAAGACCTCTCCGATACGGTAGGCGGCGAGGGAAGAGTTCTTGTTGGCGTCGAGGGCCTTCTGATACTCAGCGAGGGCGGCGGTGAGGTCTCCCTGGGCGACTAATTGCTGGCCGCGCAGGACGGCGACGCGGACGGCGAGGTCGGGGGTGCTCTTGAGCAGCCAGTTCTCGGGGTCGATGGAGATCTTGCGCGGGCGGCCGAAGGTCTGAATGGTGTAGGGCGAGTCAGAGCCGGCGACGTCGATGCGGCGGTCTTCGGTTTTGCCGTCGGTCTCGATGCGCAGCTCGACGGGCATGCGGAAGAGGTCGAGGTCCTCGTCGATGGAGCCGACGGTGCGGAAGCCCTTGTTTGAGCCAAGGCGGTAGACCGAGTACTTGTCCGCGAAGGAAGGCGCGCCGGTGCCGTCGACCCACTGCGAGAAGAAGGCGGTGAGCTCGAGGCTGCTCTGCGCCTGGGCGACGGTCTGGACGTCGTCGGAGCGGACGCCCTTGTCAGTGTATTGCGAGAGCAGGCCGCGCAGGAACTTCGGGAAGACGTCGTCGCCCATCTCCCAACGCAGCATGTGGAAGATCATGGCGCCTTTTTCGAGCGTCATGTATTGGAACTGCGGAGAAAAGGGATCGAGGCGGCCGAGGGTGGAGAGCGGCGCGGTGTCGTAGGCGAGCGCGCCGGCGGACTCGTCGTTAATCGCGGACTGGAAGGCATTCTTGCCGGCGGCATCTTCCAGATACATCAGCTCGCCATAGCGCGACATGCCGTTGGTGATCCAGGCGTCGTTGAGGGTGGCGGGGGAGACCTCAGAGCCCCACCACTGGTGGGCGAGCGTGTTCGAGAGCAGCCGCTGGGAGGCAGCGGTGTGGTCGACGATGCGCGTGCCGGCGATGCAGGCCATCTCCGGCGCCCAGGCCGCGGAGACGGCGTCGTCGGGAATCTCGACGATGTTGATGCGGCTGGACTCGGGCTGGCCGAAGAGGTTGGTCATGAACTCGAACTCACGCCCGGCGAGGGCGGCGAAGTCGGGGGCGCCATCCTTGTGTTTCTCCAGGACGTAGACATGGATGTTGTTCAAGCCACCATTGATGGGCGGAAGAAACTTTCCGGCGACGATGGTGCCGGGGAATCCGGGTTTGGACCAGGTAAAGCCGAACTCGGTGCGGCCATCGGGGAGGGTCTTCTTCGTAGGCGCACCGCTACCGACAGCGGTGTAGTCCTTGGGGACGCGGATGTGCATCTGCGCGGTAAAGCGGTCAGTGAAGAGCCCGGTCATGGGAAACCAGCGGCCGGCGTAGAGCAGGATGCTGATGGGGTCGGCCAGGGCCGCGAGCTTGATGCCTTCGACCGGGCTGGTGTCGGAGCCGGTGAGGACGCCGGAGTACTCAAAGTGGAAGGTAGTGGTGGTGTTCTTTGCAATGGGCGTGGGAAGAGTGATGTGGACGGTGGAATTGGTGGTGAGACGCTCGGAGTTGAGTGCAGTTCCGGTGGCGTCGGTGAGCTTAGTGATATTGAGGCCGTTGTTGAGCTCGAAGGTGGCGGAGGTGAGATCGTCGAGCGCGGTGAAGGTGACGTCGGCGGTGGCAGTGAGCTTGGTGGCGGCGGGGTCGAGGTCGGCGGTGATGACGTAGCCGGTGATGTTGAGCTGGGGACGCGCGCGCTGGGCGGACGCCGAAAGAGCGAGCGCGCCGAGAACACCGAGGACAACAAGGGCGGGCGCGAGGGAGCGGGCGAGTAAGGAGGCGAAGGAGCGAACGGTCTGAAGTCGGCGGCGAATGCGGCGGGTAGACATGCGGTCGGGTTCCATGCTGAGTGTAATGGTATAGCCGTGCGGGCGATTCGGGTGCGCTGGAGGTTGGACGCAAGGACGACTCTGGTTGAGACCCATGCGGTTAGACGTTAGTTGTGGGGATTCAGGGTTAAGGCGTGGGTTAGAGGACAGAGCGGGGCCGATTTTGGGGGGCGATCAGAGCTGGCCGCGATGATCAGGAATCGCGGGAGCTGAGCAGTTCGAGGGCGGCATCGGCGACGCGCTGTATCGGGTCGGAGCCAGGGTCGGGCAGGAGGCGGGCGCGCGTCTCGGTTAGATCGGCGATCATCTGGGCGCGGGCAGGAGTGTCGTCGAGCAGCGGGCGCAGGGCGGCGGCGAGGTTGGCGGCGGTGAAGCGGGCGTTGAGCAACTCGGGCACAATGCGGTGGCCAGCGATAAGGTTGGGCATCGCGATGGGCAGATTGCCGTCGGCGTCGCGCTGGGCGGGGATTTCGGCGGGATAGCGGATGAAGCGTTTGGCGATGGCGTAGGTGAGCGGCGAGACGCGATAGACGACGACGAAGGGGTTGCCAATGGTCAGTGCCTGCACGGTAGCAGTACCGCTGGCGACGACCGAGGCGCGGGCGTGGTAAAGGGCGACGCGGGCATCGGGGACGATAACAAGGGATGATTTGTCAGGCCAGACAATGGGCGGACCTAGTTGCATGGAAGCGATGAGGTTTTCAAACCTTTTCGGGTCGAGAGTGCTGGCGACAGGGATTAAAAAGTCATACTCGCCTTTCGAGCCAAGATGGGATGCCGCCTCCAGCATCGTTGGGAGATTGGCTTCGACTTCTTTCCAACGGCTGCCGGGGAGGAGCGCGATCCATTGCTTTGCGGGATCGAGGCCGTGTTGGGCAGCGTAGGCCTCACGGGATTCGGTCGGCATCGGTAGCGCGGCCAGGGGATGGCCGACGAAGGTGGCGTCGACGCCGCGGGCGCGGTAGAAAGGCTCTTCGAAGGGGAAGATGAGAAGCATCTTCGAGACGCGCTTGCGTACCCAGCGCAGACGCTGCCGCTTCCAGGCCCAGAGCTGCGGGCTGACGAACCACAGCACAGGAATGCCGAGACGTTTGCAGTGCTGGGCGAGGCGGAAGTTGACGTCGGGGAAGTCGATGAGGATGGCGAGGTCGGGGCGGTCGCGCTTGATCGCTGTTACGAGACGGCGGTAGCTGGAGTATACGCGCGGCGCGTGGCGCAGGACTTCGGTGATGCCCATGTGGGCGACGTCCTCGGCGCGGACGATGCGCTGTTGGCCAGCTGCTTCCATCTCTGCTCCGCCGAGGCCGGTGAAGCTGGCGGCGGGCAGGTGCGAGCGCAAGGCGGCGATGATCTGTGCGCCGTAGTGGTCGCCGGAGGCCTCGCCGGCGGAGAGGAAGATGCGCGGGTTGGGCGTGGCGGCGATGCAGACAAGTGTATCGTTTGCGTGAGAGCGGGAGGCGGGTGTGGCGGCGAAGAAAAGTGCAAAGACGAAGGCTGGGAAGAAGGCGCGAACGAAGCCGCAACGATTTCGTGCGCGGTTGGAGAAGGGCGATCGCGCGCTGGGATGGACGATTGTGCGCGTTCCGTTTGGGCCGGAGAAGCTGGGCGAGATGGTGCGGTTGCGGGTTCGAGGAGAAGTGAACGAGTTTGCGTTTCGCACGTCGCTGTTTCCGGATGCAGGCGGCGGAGGGTTCTATTTATTGGTGAACCGCGCAATGCAGCAGGGCGCGGGAGTGCAGCTGGCAGATGAGGCGGAGTTTGTGCTGGAGGCGGACCTCGATCCGCGCGAGGCAGAGCTGCCGGACGAGCTTGCGGTGCTGCTGGATGAGGAGCAAGGCTTGCGTGCGTGGTACGGCGAGCTAAGCGAGTACATGCGGCGCGAGATCGGCAAGTGGGTGATGGCGGTGAAGTCGGACGAGGCGCGTATGCGGCGCGCGCAGCAGATGGCGGAGCGGCTGCTGTCCGCGATGGAGGGAGAGCGCGAACTGCCACCGGCGATTGCGGCGGCGTTCCGGGCGAGGCCGAAGGCGCGTGCGGGTTGGGCGAAGATGACGGCGGCGCAGCGGCGGAGCGAGTTGCTGGCGGTGTTCTATTACCAGTCGCCGGAGGCACGGGCGAAGCGGATCGAGGGACTGTGCGCGGCGGCGGAGAAGAAAGCGTAGCTACTCGGCGGCGACTTTGGCGAGGGCGGCCACGGCGGCGAGGTTGGCGACGAGGTCGGCAGGGAAGCCGTGGCGCTGCTGGAGCCAGGCAGGATCGTTGAAGGAGAGCAGGGTTTCGCCAGAGGCGGATTGAGCGGCGAGGATTTTTAGGGGAAGGTCGAGCGCGGCGCTGGGTGAGACGAGCATGAGCGGCGTGCCGGCCTTGGGGCTGCCGAAGATGAGGAGCTTGGTGTTGGGCATGGCGAGGCCGGCGGCGGCTGCTTCGCCGGAGTGATCGATGAGAGCGAAGAGCTTGACGCCTTTGACGGCGAGGAGCGATTGAAGACGGGCGACGGCCTCATCGACGGAGTGGCGGCTGGTGACGGGCTGGATTCCTTCGTGCATGGCGGCCTCTGGAGGATTTTGATTCTAGCGCGGGCGAATTATTGTGTAGCGAGCCACGCAAGAGTTTTAGCGGCGAGCGAGTGGAAGGCGCGGACGGCGAGGGCAAGGTGGTCTTCGCGGGTGTCTTCGGTTTTGTTATGCGAGATGCCGCGCAGCGATTGGACGAACATCATCACGGTTGGAATTCCGCTGCGGGCGACCTCGGCGGCATCGTGCAGCGGGCCGGAGGGAAGATTGGGGATTGCTTCGAGCGGCTGCGCCGCAGTTTCGGAGATGGCTTGCTGGCAGAGGGCGATGAGCGCAGGGTGGAAGGGAATCGGCTCGATAGACCAGATGCGCGACCACTCGACGGTGCAGCGTTCCTGCTCTGCGAACTTCTTACTGGCGGTCTGCGCGTCGCTGTACATGGCGGCGAGGACAGCGGGATCGAGATCGCGCTGGTCCAAGGTGCACTCGCAGCGGCCGACTACGGCGGTCACGATTCCAGGAAAAGTTTTGACGGAACCGATGGTGCAGACTGAGTCGGCGTGACGTCCAGCGATGGTACGAATTTCGAGGGCGAGGCGGGCGGCGGCGGCGAGTGCGTCGCGGCGGTCGGCCATGGGGGTTGAGCCGGAATGCGCCTCCTGGCCGTGGAAGGTGATGGCGTGGCGTTCGACACCCTTGGTGCCGAGGACGGCGGCGAGTGGAAGGCCGAGGCGCTCGAGGACCGGACCTTGCTCGATGTGGAGTTCGAGGTAGGTGGCGATGTGTTCGCGTTCGATTGCGGCATCGCCGATTTTGTTGATGTCGATGCCGGCGGCGGCGAGGGCGGCTTCGAGGGTGACGCCGTCGCGGTCGGTGCGGACGCGGTCGGCGGCGATGGAGTGGGTGCCGGCGAAGGCGGAGGAGCCGAAGAGCGAGCGGCCAAAGCGGGCGCCTTCTTCGTCGGCCCAGTCGACGATGCGGAGGGTGAAGGGCGGCCGGCCATTATGTTCGCGGGCGAGGACGGTGAAGACTTCGAGCGCGGCGACGACGCCGAGCGCGCCGTCGAGCCAGCCGCCGTTGGGGACGGAATCGAGGTGCGAGCCGAGGACGAGCGAGCGGGGCGAGGCGCCGGGAAGAGTGACCCAGACGTTGCCGGCGGCGTCGAGGTGGCGTTCGATCTTCCACTCGGCCGGGAGCGCGGCGATCTTCTCGGCGAACCAGTCGCGTGCATGCTGCCAGGTAGGAGTAAAGGCGATGCGCTGGGCGCCGTTCTCGTCCGAGGTGAGGGCGGCGAGCTCGCTGAGGTTGGCGATGACGGCGGCGGGATTTATCTCCGGCTTTGCTGCAGGTACTGGCATGGGAGACATTGTTACACCGGCTCGCTGCAAGGGCTGAAGGGGGATACCCCCCTCCCCATACTTAGTCTCAAAGTATCCCTTTTACAGGGGTTAGGGCCCAGGCAAATCCTAAAGTATCCCTTACAAATGGGTTAGCCCTAAAGTATCCCTTTTACAGGGGTTAGGTCGGGGCAAGCCTGTGTGACTCTGTCCCGCTTAAGCGCAAAAAGCCCGGCGCGATGGCCGGGCCTTCTGGATTTCTAACCTACTTCCATTATACCGGGTGGAGGAAACTGGAATGCCAAGTATTTGTGGCTGGTTTGAGCTATGGATTGAGGGAGATGGAGTGGTTTTTGAGGGTGGTGGGGCTTGACAGGTACTTCGTGCGGTTCTCGGCACGCTGGCGCGCGTGAAGGACGATTTTCTGCAGACGGGGTGCGTCTCGTTCGACCTGCTGGATGATGGCGGGAGTGAGGTCCAACATGTTGGGCGGAAGACGTGTGGCCAGATGGATCAGGTTGGGCCCTTCGCCCGCGAGGATCGCCACGCCAGAGATTGGAGCCCCGTCCTTTTTTAGCTCTGAGTTTGTTCCTAAGCCATCGGTATTTGCCGGGGTGATGTACTCCACCATTTCTTTGTTTTTATACGTGAGCTTGTCTGTGGGGTAGGGGCCGAAGGAGAATTTGACTGGCATAATGCCTTCGGCGATTACTTTCTGAACGAAATCCCTGTGCGCGGGGAAGACGCGCGCGATGATTTCGGCGACCATGAAGCGGCCGGAGGTATCGCCGTACGTTCTGGAGATCTCGATGGCTGAACCGGAAAACCCATTCCATCCATTGCCGGGAAGGACGAGTTTCGCGGTAAGGGGTCCAGGGCTGATGTAGAGAGTAGCGCGGCTTGAGCCGTAGGTGCTGAAGCAGTGCCAGCCGCGAGGAGCAAGGACGCCAGGGGCGTTGGCGGCCTTGTACCAGGCGAGGCGAGCCGCTGTAGCGGGCGGGATGAGGAGTTGTCGTGCGTGGCCCGCAGGGGCGGCGAGCGGACCTACCTGGCCGTCGGAGGGACAGCCAATGAAGGGCACCGTTGAGGTCTGGGCGAAGCCCGGTGCGCCGAAAAGAAGGAGGACGAACATTGGGAGAGAGCGTTGCATGGTGCAAATTCTCCGTGTTGTATGGAATATCCAGCCAAGCCGACGCTCTTTCCATCCTTAATGCGGATGCCTGGCGTTGTAAGTAGCGATACCGCTTACCAAGACTTCGGCAGCGGTTGCGATGTCGTTATTGAGTCGCACACGGTACCCTGCGAAATCCCCGCCCGGAATTCGGTTCAGGGCGTCATAGGCGGACTTTAGGTTGTTTAACGACGAATACAACATGAAGTTGGTTCGCGGCGCCGGCGGTGGCGGAGCATCGAAGTTGGGAGTTGCCGAAGGCGGTAGCGCACCTGAATCGTCGTGGACATGCGCTGCCGCTTGTTTGGCGTCGTCCAGCGCCTGGTCGATCGCCGCAATCGCATTCTGCACGTAATCGCTTTGGTTCGCCGCCCTCTGCAGGCTGCCATCGGCATTCGTCAGGGCGTTGCGAACGGCGTTAAGGGAGTCGGCGCTCACACTGGTGTTCAGTTGAGCCTGGGGGGATTGGAGGAAGTGACAAACGCCTTTGACGGCATTCGAGAGCATCACGGTCATGGTGCCGTACACGGCAGTACCACCGTGCTGGAAGACGGTGAATTTATAGTTGCCTGACCAGCCCCATGCCTGGAGCATGTAGTCTGACTTTTGCGGGTCGATGGTTATCGTGGTGTCCGGGCACCTGGAGGCCAGATTTTTTATGATGTCGGGAAGGGCGACGGTTGAATCCGGAGCGATATACAGTCGAACTGTTTTTGGCTGCCCCTGCGCCACTCCTGCGCCCATCAACCATAGTGTGAGTACGCCCAATAGAATTCTCTTCATCGCCGAACCCTCCGTTTTCTCGAATGCTCTTTAATGAGTGGCCCTTTTGGGTAGTGTTCTAATTTGTATTTAGTACGGAAATGCCGTGTAGGTTTGGTCCCCAATCGAAATAGTTACGGAATGAATATCGTCTATAGCAGTGTGCCTTTGCAACGCGAAGCGATAGCGGATATCAGCCCATCCGCCCATTGAAATCGCGCCAGGGATCAATTCAGCCTGACCTTCAATCGGAGGGTTGTCATCTCTTCCTATCACGGGCTTACCCTGCACGGTCGCCACTATCCGAGGCTTTCCTACGGTAAAAACTTTCAGATGAACTGGCGGCAGGGATGACCAAGTGAAAGTACCGTCTTTGCGGGGAATAGAGATTGAAAGAAATCTGTCATCCGCCGCGTCAATCTTAATAGAGAAACTCAGACCGTCATGCTCGATGTGAGCGATCAAACGCCCGTCCTCGCAACAAGGAGCCTGTGCGGTTTGCGCCCTTCCTGTTGGAGCTGAACAGGCAATCGAGGTGACTATTGCCGCCAGCATAACTAGCTTCATCGCTGCCTCCATAAGATTGAATGATGGAACCTGATGACGATAGCAAACCGAATACTTGCCAAATGTTGCGATCAAAATAGGACACCACTCGCAGAGGCGAAAGGCGACTGGGCTGCTAGGTCATGAACCAGCAGCCGTTCACGTGGATGGTCTGTCCGGTGATGTAGCCGTTGCGCGCGAGCATGACGGCCACGTCCGCGACCTCGTCGGGCATGCCGAAGCGGCCCGCGGGGATGAGGTTTGCGCTGGCGCTGGGATTGGAGGTCACCATCTCGGTCTGAATGAGCGCGGGTGAGATGGCATTGACGGTGATGCCCTCGCTGGCCAGGTGCCGCGCGTAGTAGTGGGTGAGGCCGAGAATGCCTGCCTTGGAGGCGGCGTAGTGCGGGCCGACTACTCCTCCGACGTGCGCCGCGACCGAGGAGAGATTTATGATGCGCCCCCAGCCTCGGCTGCGCATTGAGGGGAGGACAGCCTGCGTGGCGAGGAAGCAGGACTTGAGGTTTGCGTCGAGGATTTCGTCCCAGTCCTGCTCGGTGACGGCAGCGATGGACTGAGGGCGTGCGATGCCTGCGTTGTTGACGAGGATGTCGACGCTGCCGAGCTGGTCTTCCACCGCATGGATGAGCGCCTTGACCTGCGGCGCAGAGGAGATATCGGCCTGGACCGCGACGACGCGGCGGCCGAGCTGGCGGATCTCGGCTTCGACGGCCTGCGCGTCTGCGGCGCGGTGGATGAAGTTGACAGCGACATCGGCCCCGGCGGTGGCAAGAGCCAGCGCAATGCTGCGGCCGATGCCGCGGCTGGAGCCAGTGACCAGAGCTACCTTGCCTGCAAGACCATCCATGCAGAGAGAGTAAAGGATCGAGCAGGGCGAGGCCGACACTCGATAGAACAATACGGAGATTCTGACCCGGCTCTGCGGGATCAGAATGACGACGGAGAAAGTGCGGGTTTAGGCTGATGGGATGAACAACTGGGTGACGTGGTCGTTGCTGTCGGCGCTGTTTGCGGCGGCGACGGCGATTCTGGCGAAGATAGGCGTGGCGCATGTGGACCCGAACCTGGCGACGGCGGTGCGGACCACGGTGGTGCTGGCGATGGCGTGGGCCATCGCGCTGGGGCTGGGGTCGCATCGCGGGCTGGCGACGCTGGACCGGAGGAGCTTATGGTTTCTGGCGGCGTCGGGAGTGGCGACGGGGCTCTCGTGGCTGTGCTATTTCCGGGCGCTGTCGCTGGGGCCTGCGTCGCGCGTGGCGCCGATCGACAAGCTGAGTGTGGTGTTCGTGATTCTGCTGGCGTGGCCGCTGCTGGGAGAGTCGTTGAGCGTGGGGAAGGCAGTGGGTGGGGTCTTGATTGCGGCAGGGGCGATCGTGCTGGCGGTTGCGAAGTAGTGAGCGGCTTTTGAAATTAGGACAGTCCCACTTATCCGGATCCCGCAGCATATACCACTCGTGGCTGATATATTTTCCACGGCGCGAACCTGGCCATTTTATGGCAGCGAGTTCGACGAGGAGAAACCATGGATTGGAACGAGAATTCAAGAAGGTCCTTTTTAAAGCAGCTTGGCGCGGCTGGAACTCTGGCCCTTGTCGCGGCGAATACTGAGGCACTGGCCTCACCGGCCGCCGGTGGCCAGGCCCAGGGCATCGCCGGCAGTCCGACGAATGCCACCGGCCCCAATGCCACCGGCGTGACACCCAAGGCCGCCGTATTGAAACGCGGCTGGCGCCCGCTCCTCGACGAGAAGCTCACTTCCTGGGAACTCTGGATGGGGGTGCCGCACGAGACGGTCGTCGGCCTGCCGGAAGGCACTCCCACCAGTCCGACCGCGCACGACGGCACGCCGCTCGGCTTGAACAACGATCCCAAACACGTTTTTAACCTGCGGATGGAGGCTGGCGAGCCGGTGCTGTACGTCACCGGCGAAATCTTTGGCGGCCTGACCACGCTGGAAACCTATTCCAACTACCATCTCCGGGCGCAGATCAAATGGGGCGAAAAGAAATGGGCGCCCAACCTGAACATTGGGCGCGACAACGGCATCCTCTACCACTGCACCGGGCCGCACGGGGCATTCTGGAAGGTCTGGAAGCGCAGCCTCGAATTTCAGGTGGCGGAGAAGGACATGGGCGACCTGTACGCGCTGGCGGGAAGCTGCGCCGAGGTACGCGTCGTGCATCCCGCCCGGACCTGGGTGTTCGACCCGGCCGGGGAACCCAAAAAGTTCACCGAAGCCAAGGCGCCGTGGGCCACGAACGGCAATCGTGCCGTTCATCTGCCCGGAGATTTCGAGAGTCCCCTGGGCGAATGGAACACGATTGAACTCTACACGCTGGGGCGCACTTCAGTGCACGTGGTGAACGGCCATGTGGACAACGTGATCCAAAACGCCAGCACGATCGAGGGGCCGGAATTCACCGAAATGCCGTTGAGCAGCGGCCAGTTGCAAATCCAGTCCGAAGGCGCCGAGACCTACTGGCGCCGTGTCGAGATCGAACCCATCACCGAGTTTCCCGCCGAGGTCAAAAAGGCCGCGGGCTTGTAATCGCGGGTCTCCAAAGGAGGCGATCAGGCTGTTGAGGGGACAGGATCGGGAGATGGTGCGGCGATTTCCTGGTCGCGGTACTGGAGCTGGTAGAGCTTCCAGTAGAGGCCGCGGTGGGCGAGGAGCTGCTGGTGGGAGCCGCGCTCGCGGAGCTGGCCCTTGTGCATGACGAGGATGGTGTCGGCCGACTGGATTGTGCTGAGGCGATGCGCGATGAGGACGCTGGTGCGGCCGGTGATCATGCGCGAGAGGGCGAGGCGGACGCGGTGCTCGGTGTCGGTGTCGACGGAGCTGGTGGCCTCGTCGAGAATCAGGATGGCGGGGGCGTGGGCGAGGGCGCGGGCGAAGCTGATGAGCTGCTTCTGGCCGGTGGAGAGGGTGGC
>Ga0182024_10003655_pt1 | contig 36353 bp, 47 predicted proteins | sample P32metaG_FD_120480 | JGI IMG/M metagenome (GOLD analysis project Ga0182024, IMG submission 120480) | Permafrost microbial communities from Stordalen Mire, Sweden - P3-2 metaG (Illumina Assembly) | ecosystem: Environmental > Terrestrial > Soil > Wetlands > Permafrost | place: Sweden: Stordalen...
TCGGCCACGACCTCCTTCAAGGCGGTGGCTTCACGACGAAGGTCCTTCACCTCGCCGGACGTCGCGGCGCGGGCCGTGTCGCCCGCCAACCGGCGCTTGCCGGCCTCAAGGAACTCCTTGGACTAGCCGTAATACATCGAGGCGGCGATGCCTTCCCGGCGGCAAAGCTCCGAGATGTTCTCCTCGCCGCGAAGTCCTTCCCGCACAATGCGGATCTTCTCTTCAGCCGAGTACTGCCGACGCGTCTGACGCCGAATGTTCTGCCGGCGCTTTATCCGGTCCGGATTTCCGTTTCATCTTCGCTCCTTGCGGCTACGATGAACCAGAAATCCTCTCTTCGTGAAGACCCTCAGTTTGTCTCATAGGTGCTGACGGGGAACAGGCTTGATATGCTAGGCTAGACGGAATGAGGGAGGCTGGGGATGAGGTGCCTGCGTATATATGCCACGCCTGATGGAGAGTCCGATGACGCTGACTCCACTTTTCCCTAACGAAGCACCTTTTGAACTGTCGGCCTACTATCCAGCGTCACGCGTCCGCTTTGTTCACATCCCCGCCGGGGTACGCCAAGCTGCCTTTCACACACCACCGAGTAGACTCCTCGCCGTATGGTTGGACGGCCAAGTGGAATTCGAAACGAGCGATGGAGAGAGAGGTGAGACGCGTCAGTTCAGGAAAGGCGGTCCTCGTCGAGGATACGCACGGAAAGGGACACATCTCGCGCCATCCATTGGAAGGGCAGAACCTTATTTTGGTCATGCTGCCAAACGGTCGCGACCTCCCATCTGACTAATCAGCTTTTGGCGCCAAACGGTTATGGCGGTGTTGCCTACCTTAGTGTCAGATACAAATGCAGACGATCGCGGCGGAGCCCGTCGCGCCAAGGTCAACAACTGCTGAAGTAAAGACGGTCATATCATGGCCAGATTTCGAACTGGTTTTGCCGTCGTCATTCTCGCCTTCGCCATCGCGGCGTCTCCCGCGTCTGCGCGTTCAAAAGATACAGAACGAATCCAACTTTATGCCGCCTACCGCGATCTTTTGGCGCTGTACCAGGCAAAGCAATATAGCGACTTTGCGGCGCGGGCACCCGTGCTCCTGGCCAAGCTCGATGCGGTCAATCAAACGACCTCGACCGCTTATTCGCAAATCCTGGAATTGACCGCATTTTCGCTGGCGTATGCGGGGCGCCTCGCGGAAGTCGATCCCTACATTAAGAGAACGCTTGCCTGGCAGCAGGCCGCATCCGGACCGGTCAGCGTTGACTATTTCAAGAGACTTGAGAATTTTGCCGAGCTGTACCTCTCGGTCAACCGCCCTGAAGACGCTGAACAGCTCTATCTGGACTGCGCCGCGACGGCACAGAGAGCAGGCGGCCCGGATACCGTCGATGGCGCTTCATGTATCATCCGTCTTGCCAATATCATGAAGGAGTTTGGTCGATATTCCGAGGCGGCTCCGCTCTACCAGCGTGCCACCGCCATATATGAGAGGACGTTGGGTCCGGACCATCAGTGGACCGTGATGGCGCGATCCTCGCTCGTCACCATGGCTCTCGAGTTGGGTCGTTACACCGAGGCCGAAGCGCTCGACAAGCGCGTACTTGCCATCGACGAGAAAAGACTGGGGCCGAACCATGCCGACGTCGCTAATGACCTGCACAGCCTTGCGTATGTCTACCGCGGGCTTGGGCGTCCGGAGGAAGGCGAACCGCTGGCCCGCAGGGCCGTCGCCATCCAGGAGAAGCTGTTGCGGCCGGGCGATAAGGATAGCTACGCGGTTTATGGCGGCTACCTTACGTCGCTCGGTACCTTTGCCATGGATCTCGGACACAATGAGGAGGCCGAGGCTCTGTTCGCCCGGGCACTGTCCGTGCAGGAAAAGATAAGCGGCCCGGATCACCCCAACACGGCGCGGGCGGCTCAATCCTTAGCCGAGCTTTACCGCAAGGAAGGTAAATCCAGGGAAGCCGAACCGTTGTTGCGGAGAACCGTCGCGATTTGGGAGCAGCGAGTTCAGGCAACCCATATCGAACGCACCGAAAGCGAGTACGAGCTCGGCTCGCTATATCGCGATATCGGCCGCTTCACCGAAGCCGAGGCGCTGTTGAATATGGCGATGCACGGCCGCGAAGGCAGCTTCGGTCCTGACCATCCGGAATATGCGCGGGTTCTCAGTGCCCTCGGCCAAGTCAAGCTGGCAACCGGCAAGTATCAGGAGGCGCGCGAGTTGACACGCCGAGCCGCCGCGATTGCAGCCGCCTGGATCGGCAGGGACGCCAGTGCCGCGACGCCGGTCGAGGCGCGATCGCTCCGTCCCCTATTCGATGCCGAACTCGCGACGCTCCGCGGTGAAGCGGGTACGGCACTTCCGGGCAGCGAACGGAACGAGGAGGCCTTCGAGGCGGCACAATGGGCGACGCAGTCGGCGGCGGCCTCCGCCCTGAGCCAGATGGCTGGTCGTTTCGCCGCGGGCTCCGGCGCGCTGGCGGCGCTGGTGCGCGAACAGCAGGATCTGGTTAATCAACGACAAGGGCTCGACCGCTCGCTGGTCACCCAAATGTCCGGTGCTGAGGCGCCAAATGCATCGCGAGAGGACGATCTGCGACGTCAACTGGTTATCCTCAACCAGCGGCTTGCCGGCGTCAACGCCAAGCTCGCCAAGGAGTTTCCAGACTACGCCAATCTCTCGAACCCCGGGCCGATTGCGCTAGCTGTCGTCCAAACGCTGCTCCGGCCGGATGAGGCGTTGGTGTTCCTGTTGAGCGGCGAGAAAGCCAGCGAAGCCTTCGCGGTGACACGCGAGACAGCGACCTGGCGGTCGATCGCCAGCACCGAGAGTCAATTCTCTCAACGGGTCGTAAACTTTCGTCGCGGACTGGACATCGACGAATTCGATCGGTCGCTTGCCTCCGGTCACCCGGATCTGTTCGACCTCACCGGGGCGCATGATCTGTATGAAACCCTGTTCGGCCCACTCGAAGCTTGGATCAAGGAAAAGAAGAACTTGATCGTCGTGCCGACCGGGCCTCTGACCTCATTGCCCTTTCAATTGCTGGTAATCGATGCGCCAGCGCCGGTCAAATTAAAGGCTTGTAAGTTTCCGCTGTTTTTGCGGCCCTCCCGGGCGGCGCGGTCCATATTGGCGGCGAAGCTGCGGCCGCGCCTAAGTCATTCGAAAATTCGGATTCTGTTGAGGGTCGAGCATGGCCCTAATTTCCGTTTCAGCGCTCGCGCTCTCGGCCTTGACGTAGACTTCAAACGCCTTCTCGCTGAGTTTGAGCGCCGTGGCTCGTTGTTGCGCGCTTACTACTACACGACGGTGGTGGAAAACGCAGAGTTTGCCACCGTGAAACCACTGATCGACTGGCTAGATTACAACGGGTATACTGTCGTCACTAAGCCGGCGAAAGAATTTAAAGAATTTGATGACGGCGAAGGGCGACGAAAATTCAAACGAAACATTGCGGTCGAGCTTGCTGTCGACGCGTTAGAAGTCGTTGCGCGCGTTGATCATATCTTTCTGTTCTCTGGCGATGGTGATTATCGCAAGCTCATCGAAGCCTTACAGCGGCGCGCCGTCCGAGTGACCGTCGTCTCCAGCGTACAGACAAACCCATCCGTGATCGCCCAGGAACTCCGACGGCAGGCTGACGCATTTTTGGACCTGGCGGATCTGCGAAGCTCAATTGAGCGAATCACTCCAACCCCGGAGCGTCGCAAACATTTGGCTGCCGACCCGGTTCGCCAACGCGGATGACATTGGCATCGGCTGGTCGATCCCGCCAACTTCAAACTGTTGGAGTATGCAACATTAACCCGAGCTGCTCGTCGCCGTTGCCGGCGATGCTCATGCGGCTGGCAATATTGAAGCACTGCAGATTTTGGATCGTCGCGCGATGGCTGACTAATTCCCGCCGCAATGTTGTTCGACTTTAGTACGATGGGTAATCGCGGAGTGGGGACTCAGATGCGAATACCATTGGTGGGGTGTATTCTCTTGGCGGCGATTCAGCCGTCATTTGCTCAAAAGCTTCTAACGATTGAGCCATTGATACTCGACCCTTACGCGGTCGTGTTTGTTAATGATGGCTCATGTTCGTCCGGAAAAATACTCAAGGTTACGGGCGTTATTCGCGGCTTACACCGCAAAAAATCCTGCATATCTGCGAGCGAAATTTCTCGGTCATAAGAAACCGAGTCTAGGGGACGAAAATGCGATCAGTTGCCAAGAGGATGGCCGCGGAAACGCTTGCGTGGATGTTGGCCGTCATTGCTATGCTGGTTATCGCCTGCTTCATTTTCTATTCGCGTTAAATGTAGCCATCACCTGCAGCGCTCACTCTTTCGCTGAAATGGGGACGTTTGTTTTCTTGGGGATACAGCATGAAACAGGTTGATTATGTCCGTATGGCGAAGAAGTGCGCGCGTGAAGCTGACCGCATGCCTCCTGGTCCAGAGAGAGATGAACTTCTTCGGAAAATTAAGCTGTTCGAGTCCTACGCAAAGACAGACAACTGGATTGCGTCGCCTGGCCTGCAGCCCCCCAACTAGCGGTTGGTCTTTGCCCGGGAGTGAGCCGGCGCGTTGCGGAAGCAACGCCACGCAGGCGATGATGACCGCCGCGAGCACTGCCGGAGATGTTGAATGCAAGACCACCGTCGTTAAGGGGATTGAGTCGCACAGTTTGTGAGCGCTCAAACGGTGCTCCCGATATCGTCGATCACATCGGCTCAGATCATGGAGAAGCTCATGGCCGATACCGATGTCGAAGGAAAGCGTACGATCCGGGCCCTAGAAGCCGCCGGTCTGGCGTGGCTCATACTCAATGGCGTGCTGTTCGTGCCGATGATGCTTCGTCGCACCGATGGCCTGCAAAGCCTAGGATCGTTATGGCCCAGGCGGAGCGTCTGGATACCGCGCCACACGCTTAGATTATCCACGTTCGCCAATATAAAATCCTCGCTGCATACGTTCGATAGTGCCGGCTAAAGCTTCGCTGGCTATCTTTCTATCCGCCTGACCGAACTTTATTCCCCGAAGCTGCCAATTTGCATCGCGGCGCGATCTCGGTTTCGTTTGCTGAAGGACCACACCAGCGAACGTTTCGCATTCAGGCGCAGCGCTCCTAACGGCTTCCGTGATCGCTGCTTCGAGATCTGGGATAGTAGCTAAAACTCGACCGTCCTTTCGTCTCGACTTTTTCTTCGGTGCGGCGGCGGGCGTCTGCGCGACCAAAGATGGCTGTCGAATTGGCTCTGGAGATGACGAACCGCCTGCAACTGTGGGCGAGCTTGCTGGTGAAAATGTAGAGCTTTGAGCCTTCCACAACCTTCGGCGCATCAGCGCGGTCCGCTCGATGAGCGCCTTAAAATTTTTAACAGCGACCGCAATAGCGCCACCATCGCTGTCGCTCTTGGTCGCGTCGTATAAAATAAGAACAATAAATCCAACCCAGGGACTTAAAACTAAAATCCAGACAAAGTTCATCCCTCATGTCTCCGAGTTTAGCAGCTTTCTTAAGCGCATAGACGGAATAGTATGCCAAACAAAAAGACTACCCGAAGGCGCGCGTATTAGTGGTGAATAAAAAAAGCGGCGGGTTTTTGCCGGCAGCGGCTCCGGTTTCGAAAAATCTAATCTCTGTGTACCCGGCCGTAGCCTTCCGACATAAATCGAATTAGTGGTTCCGAAGCAAAAAGCTGGTTGCATTGCCACAGCATCGTTCGTTTCTCATCCTCATGCATCCATTTATCGGCAGGGACGACGGTGTCCGCCGTAGTTCGTGTAGGTTCTGGTGGCCGCGTCGTAGGTACGAAAGTGACGGCAGCCGCTGATGGCGGGCTCGCGCCGCTTGGGCTCAACACGCTTTGCTATCGTTTCAACTCGTTTAATTGCCCCTTGGCTGTTCACTGGCGTCACGTCCTCCGACTCCGATTGCTTCGCGGCTGGCTTTTGTTCAACGGCAACGGGTTTCTGCTCCATGGTCTTGCCGCGCTCTCGTTCGATTAACTCCCTGCACTGAATAGGGAAAACGATTTCTCCAGAAGCGGTCAACCCGATCGGCATGCAGCCGCCGGGCGGCACATCCTCCTTCGCCGAAGCATCCGCGGGAGCGCTGCTCGGATTCACTGTGCCAGTTGTCTGAGCGAGAGCTGCTACGCTCGTCAATGAGAGAAGGGGTGGCAGTAAACACTTCATGCATTATCTCAAATTTTATGAAAATACGAACTGCTGGGTAACCCATCGCGTTATTTTCAGTTCCGCGCAAACGCGCGAAACAAAATGTCCCATCGCCTCTTCCACGCGACATTTTGCCGTTGATTCATCGCCGGAAAAACTAGCGCATCAGCGACTAGCGTCGGTGCCGACGGTCGGGAAGCGCGGCAACGGATCGCCGCGCGCCCAGGCGGCGCGGTCCAGATTGGCGCGAGGTTGTGGCAGCGCGTACCTTGTTCGAGGTCTGGTTCGGTTGAGGGTCGAGCCGTCGCACAGCGTCTCGCCACGCCAATCGTTCGCGGATCGCGACCCAAAAGGAAGCGACGGATCTAAAGCCTTGCTGCGTGGCTATTTTCCGGCGGCCCCGGTGCGCCGGCTCAGTCTGCTGCCTCGCTGCTGCGTTTAGAATTGGCCAATAGCAAAAAACAGCGCCCGCTTACCCTGGTATTTGGCGCCGGGGCGGATGCCTTGCCACCCGCTCATGGAGGCTTTTCCGGACGAGTCGACGACGCGCCGTTCCCATCTTGATCGGCCCCGCCCTTTGACCACAACCACTTTCAGCATCAAGGGGATTAGCATCACGTCGAGATATAAGATTCAATCCCATGGTGCCTGCGCGTGGCACTCCCATGGATGTGTGCCGTCGACGGCTCGGCCTGCGCCAGCCTGACGGGAAAGCTCAGGGCGGCTCCCGCGCGGCGGCGCGGGCCTTTTGAATAAGATGATGGAGCAACCGTTGTCATCGCCAAAAGGTCGCGCAATATTGCATTTCATTCCGGCTGAGAGCCGTTGGGCGCGCTGACGTAAGGGTGCGTCGCACGTCCTTGAGGCTCGGAGTGGCTGATGATCAGGGCCCCTCTATTTCCGTCACCTTGTTGCTAGGCATTATACCGAAATCAATCCGCGTGGCTGTCCGGCATTTAAAACGGCTTTGCAAGGTACGATGTCGCGGCAGGGAACTCCTCCTCGCGAAGACCAGACGTTACGCCTGCGGTGGGATCGGGGTCTACATCTGGATTTTGGAAAAAGCAGAATCGCGAGTGAAAACGGCCGCGCCGGCGCCGATCGGCCGGGAAGCGCAATCGGTAACGGATCGCCGCGCACGCAAGGCGGTTTAGCGGGTGACAATGGCCCGCGGGTTCACGCCGGCGGATCTTCGTTGTCGGCCTCGGAACTCCTTGACGGACCAGACTGATGGTCACCTGAAGCTCCTGAGCGATGTCCGTCCAACCCTCAATACTTCGCATCGCCACAGGTTTGGGTCGCCGGGCTCAGGCCGCATCTCCATCCAAACGTCGTGCTGAAAATGATCAGCGGCAAATCGACCGGCCATGGACCGAGCAAACCATATGCTCGTTCTTGACACCACCTGCTCAATCCAACAAGCGCGTACGGGGCATACAGATCGTCGACGTCAAGGACCTGGAACCGGTGCTACGCTCCAAGCTGGAGGACGTCGTCGCGCACGCAAGCGAGGAAGATATGCAGTCACTTCGGAGGTCTATTGATGCGTCACCAGAGGTCCGCGCTTAAGGCCAAGGGCCTCAGTTCATCACAAGTTGCGGGTTTTGTTGCGGCGCCTTGAGGCCGCTATTTTCAACTTCAGGAAATCAAGTGGCTCAAAAACCCGACGGCGTGAAAAGTCCCGACAGATGCAGGCCGGGTCGACTCTTGTAGTTCGAGATGGGTGTGTTCGACCGCCTGCAACGAAACTCGCGAGTTTATCTGATCGCTCAAGGGTGTTAACTCGGATGTTCAATAGATCCCGTCGCTTGAAAATTCGCGGAGAGCTCCAAGCGTTCCGCGGAGCACCACAATGCCGGTATCCGATTGGTGTCGAGGCTTTTGTTTTCAGGACGACAAAATGACGGGAGCCTGACGGGATATGATGCCGGCGGCTTTGCCATGGTGAGTCCGGATGGGACAATGTCCGGTCCCATCACCTAATCGCTTTCGCGTGACGCCGCAACAAAACCCCGCTCGTTAAGCTAATTGCTGGCGCTGCGTTTAATTCTGGAACCGGCTAGCGGCTACTGCTGCAGCCATACGAGGACGAGGGCAAATATAACGATTGCGGTAGAGCCGATGTAGAGCTCCTTGACGTCTCGATCAATCATGGTCTGACCTTTGCCGAATTCGCGGATCCATAAGATTCTTAGCTTAGCTCAGCGCGCAGGCCGCGCAAACAAAAAAGATCGCCCGAAGGCAACCCAAAACAATTAAGCCGTTGGTGATTCCTCTGGATGCGGCGCACGGCAACACCGGTGAGCTTCTCGAGATCGGCGATGACGGGTCCGAGCGTATGGTCGTCATACGGATTGCCGTGTAGCGCCTTGGCGTGCAGCACGAACTGCCAGCGCAGTGGCGGGCGTGGTAATCGCCATCTTGCAGCCGAACTCGTAAGGCGCGCGAGCCTTGCCTTTGTCAATGCGCTCCACCTCAGGTGAGTGCAACGAGTAACGGATCACGCACAACTTTGGATAGTTGGCGATGCGATTGGCGACGCATGTTGGCGAAAGGGGCATGCCGCCGGCTTAACACGGAAGGCGCCCACGGAAGGAAAGATCCGCGTTGACTTTTCGTTAAATGAACTATTGCAGCTCAGTTAGCTCGCGCATCTCGGCTTCCAATATATGATGCCGAACTATCGTGGCTTCGAAATTCATCGCTTCAGTGGCGAGGAAGATGCGCGGGAAGGCACGATCGCTGTCAGCAAGATCGAGGGCGCAATTCCCGCGAAGATGCGGCCAATCGCCGATCTTGGTGTTCAACTCAAAGATCAACAGAAGCTGATAAGCGATTGGTGGCAGGGAGTACCGGATCGGCTGACCCTCGAATGGCGGCTCCGCGAATAGACATGTCTTCGATGGATGGAACAATTGAGGGCTGATGCTCCAACTCGGTGAGTTTATCAATCAACTCGAGCAAGCGTGGCGGAACTTCCGAAGCTTCCCGTTTGAGGATGTCACGAAGCCGATCTCCGATCTCATCGCAAATCGCGCGACAATGGGTGTGATCGATCACTAGCTCTGCTGCGTTCTCGTTTGGCATCGCCTTATCTCAATTGTTCGAGCTTTATTCAATATTGCTCGTATGTCGGAAGAGTAAATTCTCCCGACAATCGGTGGGCTGGTGAAGAATCAGTAAATCCAGGCGCGCCGCGCTCGCTACCTTTTTCTCTTTTTCATTGGCGTGAAGGTACTGCCCGGGGTGTGCGCGAGGCCGCGAGGAAGCAGGCAATCGGTTACAGCCGGTTTGCGCAATGGCACAGCTTAAGCGCCCGGTACAAACGCCACGAATGGCAGCCGACTTCTAGATGCGTTGGGCTCAGGCGACCCGCGGCCAGGGCGATTTCAGGTACGTCGACGCTATGAGGAAACCCTGAAACCAGCCGGCGGTACCGCAAGCTCGCTGCCGGCCGGTTCGTTGGGCGATTGTTGTCGCCGTATAGGGGGCCGTCGGTTAATCTGATGTAAATCTTAAGGGAGCATTTTTTAACGTTGCATGGTCCATTGTCATTGTCCCAATATGGGCGGACGAACAAAATGCTTGAACTCCTTTTGCGTGTACGCGGAAATGGTTTTTTCAGAGCGCGCTCGGCCAGCCGGGACGCTGAAACGGATTATTCGCGTGTGGAATCAGTGTTTCGGTCGATCGAACAAGCCCTTGAAGTAGCGGAGGCGGAGCATTCCGGTCTCGATGCGCGCGTTCAGGACGTATTGGCGCGTGCATCGATTACACTTGGCAATGGGACCGATGAATATCTCACCAGGGAAGCCTCTGCTACCGATCTCCAAAATCAATTCGACAGGGAGATCGCAAACGGGCAGCTCCGATTGGAATGCCTCTCGCACCAGATTAAGTCTTTCAAGTTTCTGAAGGCCACATTGATGACGCGGTTTCCCGACTTCAAGCCGCGGTCCCGGGAATACCCATAATCTTCAGCGCTATTAGTCCGTAGTCCTGCGCTGCGATCATCGATGAACGGTTCCTAAAAGACCGGCTCGCTTGAATTCTGCGGCGCGCTGGCCGGGCGGCGAGCTCTTTGCCAATGGCAACGCTACCGCGGAACTCTTCGTTATCGGCGCACTCGCCATCGCTAACAGGATAGCCTTCAATCTCGGCCCTCGGCCGCCCCGCGGGTGACATTCCTCGCGATCGCGGATCCCTCACTTCACGTGATACCGGGCTCACTGGAAAAGCACCTTGGCGAGGTCGAATGGTCGAAAAAAGACGTCAAGGTCAACTCCGCAATCAGTGCCGAAACGTCCGCGACCGCCGATAACATGTTGAACATTCCAATATTGGATGATGGCGTTGCCTCGATGCCGTCAGTGGGGCGCCGTCCCATGAGCAGGAGTTGGCGAGCACCGCCCGGGTCCTGCCCTTCAGCGGAGACCACGGCATTTACAGGAGGCCTCTCGTTTGGGGAGGGTACGCTTGCGGCCTACCTTCTTGTGCGGACTAGGCCCTGCGAATCAAGCTCAGAGCCCGTTTTTCAGCGCTTGCCGTTTTGGCCATCGATGACCCCGCGCAAAGGCCCAATGTTACAGCTCGTTGCGTTCACCTTGCTCCTCGGGAGTCTTTCTGAGCATCCTTGTCTTTTAGCGCGAAGCAAACTAGTCGAGCAAATGTCTGAATGCGTTGGCCAGGTATCGGCGTATTTAGCTCAGTCTTGATGGCTTCAAGAGCCTTGTTGCAAAGGTCTTCGGAAGCAAACGGCCCGATTTGTTGCGTCGTGGGTGGGGGCGGGCTACCTAAAGTTACCCATTGCAATGAAATCAGAAGAACCCATTCCATGGCGAAGTCCTATGCTCGCGAAGCCACCCACCATAACGATGCTGGGATCGATTCAGATCAACGCGCGGATCAATTGGCGTTCGCGAGCCTTTGTATGTATTTCGCGTATTCGCTGTTACCCAACGACGCTGCCAATCTCTGCAATTGCTCGCGATTAATGAATCCCTTATTGAAGGCGATCTCCTCCGGACATGCGATACGAAACCCCTGTCGCTTTTCGAGGGTAGCAACAAAATCTGCCGCGGCCAGGAGGCTGTCGGGTGTACCGGTGTCGAGCCAGGCAAAACCTCGTCCCATTGGCTCGACTGACAGAAGCCCGCGTTCCAGGTAGTACCTATTCACATCCGTTATCTCCAACTCGCCGCGAACTGATGGGCGGATATTTGCCGCGATGTCGATCACCTGTCGATCGTAAAAATAAAGACCGGTAACTGCAAATTTGGACTTTGGCAACTTCGGCTTTTCCTCGATCGAAGTGGCCCGGCCGGTTTCGTCAAAGCCGACGACGCCATACCTTTCGGGATCTGCAACGTGGTAGGCAAACACGGTAGCGCCTTCGGTGCGCGCCGCCGCACGCGAGAGCAGATCCGGTAGCCCGTGACCGAAAAAAATGTTATCACCGAGAACAAGAGCAGACGGGCCCCCCCGAACAAAATCGGCCCCGATGATGAAGGCTTGCGCGAGACCTTCTGGGCGCGGTTGAGCGGCATAGTATAACGAGATACCCCACTGCTCACCGTCGCCAAGTAGGGCGTTGAAAAGTGGCAGATCCTGGGGAGTTGAGATGATCAAAATATCTCTTATTCCTGCCAACATGAGGGTGGTGAGCGGATAGTAAATCATCGGTTTATCATAAACCGGCAACAGCTGTTTCGAGGTCACCGCCGTCATTGGATAGAGGCGAGTGCCGCTTCCGCCCGCCAGCACAATGCCCTTCAAGATGTGCTCCATTATGATGGCTGCGCGCAAAGAAGGCGCTTGATACATCGTTCCAGTGAGCGTTCCAATGGCGGCAGACGCAAATCAAAGACGGTCGCCAACCTGTCGCAACAAAGCCGCGAGTTAATCGGCCGCTCCGCGTCCGTTGGATAGTCTGCGGTCGAAATTGCGTCAACGCCCACGTCGCGACCGCCGTGTTTCGTTGCCAGGCTGACAATCTTTTGCGCGAAACCATGCCATGTGACTGCATCGGGACCAGCGATATGGGTTACCCCGGCGAAGCGTTTTTGCCATCCGGAAGAGCTGAGATCGCGAGCTATGGTCAGGATTGCGTCCGCGATGTCCGGAGCGTAGGTCGGGCAGCCAATCTGGTCGTCAACCACTCCTATTCTATCGCGGCCAGTCGAAAGGTGCAGAATCGTGCGGACGAAGTTATTTCCAAACGGGGCGTACACCCAAGAAGTGCGGAGGATCACGTTGCGTTCGTTTGTTTCTCCAACAACTTGCTCTCCGGCAAGTTTTGAGCGCCCATACACGCCCTGCGGCCCGACGGTGTCACTCTCATTGTAACTACCGTTCTTCTTTCCGTCGAACACGTAGTCCGTCGACAAGTGGATGATCGGAATCCCCAACCGGCTTGCGGCTTTCGCAACAATTCCCGCGCCGTCGCGATTGATTGCAAAGGCAAGGTCGGGTTCGGCCTCGGCGCGGTCGACGGCGGTATAGGCAGCCGGATTTATCACGATGCTAGGCGAGAACTCGGCGAGCGCGCGTTCGACCTGATCGGCACACCGGATATCGATGCTCGAGCGTGCGCCGTAGCCGATCTCGATGTCCGCGCTACTGCTTGCCGCTTCACGAAGCGAGCGCGCGATTTGTCCCGTGGCACCAAAGACATAGAGTCGCATGGTCCCCTCCTGAGAAGTCAAAGACCAAGGCGTTCACCGCGATATTTCTCTCGCAACGGCGTCCACCAGTCGGAATGCTCAATATACCAGCGGACCGTCTTTTTTATCCCCGTTTCGAACGTCTGTTGGGCACGCCAGCCAAGGTCAGTTTCCAGCTTTGTAGCATCGATGGCATAGCGCTGATCGTGACCGGGCCGGTCGGTGACGTAGGATATGAAGCGAGCATGTTCGCGATTGGAGGAACGCAGTTCATCCAAACACGCGCAGATCTGCCTGACAACGTCAATGTTGCGCTGCTCGTTACGCCCGCCGACATTGTAGGTTTCTCCAGGCGTCCCTTTTTCCAGGATCAAGCCAAGTGCGCGCGCGTGATCATCGACATACAGCCAGTCTCGCACGTTGTGTCCGCGGCCGTAAATCGGCAGAGGTTGGCCGTGCAGCGCATTTAGCACCGTCAATGGAATAAGCTTTTCAGGAAACTGATAGGGTCCATAATTATTTGAGCAATTCGAGATGATGACGGGCAAACCATAAGTGCGGTGCCAAGCCCTCGCAATGTGGTCGGACGCGGCCTTTGTTGCAGAGTAAGGAGAACTTGGATCGTAGGGCGTGGTCTCCGTGAACAGCCCCGTTTTGCCGAGCGACCCGTAGACTTCATCTGTGGAGACGTGAATAAATCGAAAGGCTTCTCGGCCGACATGCCTGTTCTGATCAAGATACGCGCGCGAGACTTCAAGAAGGGTAAAGGTTCCCACGACATTCGTCTGAACGAATACGTTCGAATCGGAGATCGATCGGTCGACGTGGGTCTCTGCAGCAAGGTGAACGACTGCATCCGGCTGGTATTTCGAAAATATTGCTGTTAGGCGTTCGGCATCACATATGTCGAGCTGTTCGAATGCATAACGCGCGCTGGAGACAACAGGCCTAAGCGAATCCAGATTTCCGGCGTATGTTAACTTGTCGACGACGACGACGTCATGATTAAGATCTCGGATAAAATGCCTGCAAACGGCCGATCCGATAAAGCCGGCCCCGCCGGTCACCAGCACGCGCATACTTATCAATTCCTTAGATCGTAATGAAATACCGGCTCGATATCGGCGAGACGGGGATTGCTCCGGTCTTTTTCTGCCAAGACGACGTCTGCCAAGGGAAGTCGCCAATCTATGCCGAGGCTCGGATCGTTCCACGCAATGCCGCGCTCGCAATCGGGCGCCCAGTAGTCGGTGACCTTGTAGATCACCTCACAATCGGCTTCCAGCGCAGCATACCCATGCGCAAACCCGGGGGGCACCCACAACTGCTTCCAATTCGCCGCCGATAGCTCCACCGCGATATGGCGGCCGTAGGTGGGCGATTCCCGACGTATGTCGACGCCGACGTCCAAGATGGTTCCCCGGATGCACCGAACTAGTTTGCCCTGAGCGCGTGGAGGAACCTGATAATGCAATCCTCTCGTCACGCCGCGCTCGGCCGAATAGACATGGTTCTCTTGCACAAAGTCCGCGCTTATTCCTTCCGCCGCCAAGACTTCGCTGCGGAAAGTCTCGGAAAAGAATCCTCTGTGATCGACGCGCTTGTTTGGCACGATCACGAAGATGCCTTCTATATTAAATCGTTCGATCTGCATTGTAGCACTCATGGTACCCTAATTGAATCTCTGGAATTATTGCCATGATTCTGAACAGACACCGCAGATTTGACTTTCTGCGCGCTCGATTAATCGTCAAGGCTGCTAAGGTATAGCCTCAATTTTTTTAACGGTGTTCCTATTTGAGTCGCGGAGTTCCATCTAATCATAAATGACCTCACATATATCGAGGGCGCAGGTTCAATATACATATAAATATATTTGTCTTTTCCAATGGAACAACCGGATTCACTTGACCAACCGCCTTCACGAGCGAGCCGATCCGTCAGAGCGCATTATATCCGAGAAGCTGAAAACGACCAGCTTAGCTCAATCGTGCCCGCAACTGCTATGTCAATTTGATGTCCGATAAGTTCAACCACATCAAAGACCCGAGTTCATCCTAAATATTGAAACGATCGGTGCCTGACAAGAAATTCGTTGGATGGGGCAACCAACCGCGGTGGCTTGTTTTAGTGCCAAGAATTATTAGGATTGTCCAAGCGACCGGCACAAGGCTAGCTGGCGACGAAATCGGTTTTTAAGAATTGCGATCGAGCAGAAACTGCCATCATGATTGTTGAGTGAAAACGTCGCGTGATGGCTACAAATGCAGGGTCTGCGATTGGCGGTTCTCAAGCGAAATGTTAGATCGACGGTACTGCCGCGAGTCCATTCCGGCATTTCCGTTGCGGGTTGATCAACCACTCCACGGTATCGTGGACGAAGAAATATCGCTCGCAAATTGGATTCGCCAATTCGGTATAGTTCGTATGGTATGGTAAAGTCATCTTTCACGTTGGGCCACGTAAGGCTGGCTTCAGCCGAATGAATTGGCCGGCCTTGCCAGTGACTTTAGCGTGAAACTGTCCGGAAATGCTGCCCCCATTGACTGGTAGCCCTACGCCCGCAAACAGCGGACCGCTCTATGGTCATCAAAGATGTCCCAAACTCGCGCCTCCCGTCATCGCCTCGCTAAGCTGCGGAGCGGGCTTGTACGATCGGCAAAGCCGAATTTGGCATGAGCGACCCTTCCTCGTGAGAAGAGCTGCTGCTTTTTTATTGTTAAAAAGGCTGGAATGCCCGTTGCAATCTATGCCGAATAGCCGATTTATGATATTAATTAAAACGAATCAAATCATAGTCAGCAATCGCAAAATGGATCAATCGAACCTTGAGGCTATGTCGCTCGACGAGCTTTGGTCGCTGCATGAGCGTATCAGCAATCTCTTGTCCGTGCGAATCATTGCAGAGAAGCGGGAACTCGAGCACCGGTTAATTCAGCTTAATCGTGGCAGGAATCCTGGCGAGGGGGTGGTTCTCAAGTTAAGCGCTGACGCGACAAATCGGCCGCATCAGAAGCGGAAGTATCCGCGCGTTCTAGCCAAATACCGAAATCCGGCTGTACCCACCGAGATGTGGTCAGGACGGGGCAAGCAACCGCGCTGGTTGGTTTCGGCACTAAAGGCTGGCGGCAGAATTGAGGATTTCAAGATCTCCCAAGAACCGATGGAATCTCGTGCGCGGCGCTGAGAGCGCCAAGGCCGAAACACGAGGCGGGGCTTTGGCGGTCCGATGGGGCGGTGCTTAATTGGTTAGCCAATTAAAGGTCTTTCGCCCACAGATCGGCCTTTTGTGCTGGCCAAGCGATCGTGACAAGGCGGTCTGCCTTCAAAACAAAGCGACGTTAGCAGATCCATGCGGCCCACCTGCATTGCTCGCCGTGAAACAGGCCACAGAACGGCCGCCCGTCGGCCCGATCATGTAACCGCCCTGAGATCCAATCACAGAGATCACAGTCGCAAGACGATGAGAGGCAGTGTCCGCTGACATCGCGGCGCAAGAAACTATAACTGCTCAAGGTTACGGGAGCCAGGGCAAGATCTGATTGTGTCGCCCAAAAAAAACCCTAAGGGACCTGCAACAATCGGAATCTTCAGAAACAAGTCGTCGCTCGCGGCCGATCATGCCTGCCACGGAAGGCTTCGGGGGGATTTTGTTGCAATGCGGTGCGACCGGGTCTAGGCTGGTCAAATGAAGAGTATGGCGGTGGCGCTTAATTGGGCTGTCTGCCGGGTGAATTGCTAAACTGGGGTCCGAACGCGCAATGTCGATCAGATCCGAACTTGGCAACCACAAGTCGGACGTAACGACGGCTTTCGAGAGTCCGCGCGTAAGATTTCCGTGCGAGGCCATTCCCTACCTGTTGTCGACCGTCGATGCCCTGATCATTCTAATGGTCAGCCTGTTTGGTGCTTTTCTATACCATTGGCTCGTCGGGACACCGGTTCCCGACCCTACCGCTTATGTTGCTCTCGGTTTAATCGCGAGCTTCATCCATATCCTGCGGCTCGGAGGTGGCAGTTACTATGACTTCGAACGCGCGGCAAAACCGGGCGTCGAAATCACTGAGGTTTTGATCTGCTGGTTTACCACCATGCTGCTTCTCGCGTTTTTCGCCTTTCTGTTCAAGATCGGAATCGAGTTTTCACGCGGAGCTTTCCTCACTTTCATGGCGGTCGCGCCGGTGGGGCTTTTGGCAGGCCGGAAAATCGAAAAATTTTGGCTGGAAGTCGCCGTGGCTCGCGGTGCAATTGGCCGGCGAAACACTGTAATGGTTGGCGATCGAAGCGAAATCGCCTCGCTGGAGGGAAGGGATCTGTTGGCCTTGTTCGGCGCGGGCGAAGTCAACCGCTTCATGTTGACGCAAGCCACCGAGCCGCTGCTCCAGCAATCGAGTGACGCTAAAATGTTCGGTGTCATGGCCGATTTCGTACGCAAGAACAACGTCACGGAGATATTACTAGCGGTGTCTTGGTACGATCAGGCGAGGATTGAATTTATTCGCGAACAGATCAAGTTGCTGCCGGTTTCGGTCAAGCTTTTGCCGGACGCTAAGATTCGAACGCTGACAAACTACGCTTCGTCTGCCGGGCAAAGAGTATTGTCGATCGAAATTCAGCGGGCTCCGCTTAGTCTGACAGAGCGCCTAGTGAAACGCGCGCTTGATATAGTGCTCTCGCTTCTTGCACTGATATTCTTTGTTCCGATCATGGCGCTCACGGCACTTGCCATTAAGCTTGATGGACGTGGGCCAATTATTTTTCGGCAGAGCCGCAAAGGGTTTAACGGTCAGGAATTCGTCATGTTCAAGTTTCGGACCATGAAGGTTCAGGAGGACGGTCCAACGGTCACCCAAGCTACCCGTGACGATCCGCGCGTCACGGGGATAGGCAGATTGTTGCGCGCCGCCAGCATCGACGAGCTACCGCAACTCGTGAACGTGCTTCGAGGCGATATGTCGCTGATTGGTCCACGGCCGCATGCGCTTGCTCATGACGACCACTTTGAAAAAGTACTGCGGGACTATGCTTTCCGGCACCACGTCAAGCCGGGTATGACGGGCTGGGCCCAAGTAAATGGGTTGCGCGGAGCTACGCCGACCGTTGAGATCATCTCCCGGCGGATCAAAATGGACCTGTGGTACATTAATAACTGGACGCTTTGGCTTGACGTTCAGATCCTAGCGAAAACGTTCTTCGAGGTGCTGCGGAAGCGCAACGCCTACTGAGGTGTTCGGCACGCAGCGACCGCAATGTATCGGTGAGACTTGCGGGCTTCGTATCTGACCGGACGCGCCTGGATGGCGTAGGCCATTGATGCAAAAATGACGATACGGCCTAAACAAGAACTGTTGGGTGCGTTGCTTTCTCTCAAACCTAAATTGGCTTTGTTTTGTCAAAGCCGCGCAACGTAGGTCATAGCGTCCCGAACGCCCAGGTTCCAACTTTGACGAATTGTGCCTCGTCGGGAGGGAGGGCGTCGTGTCAATCGAGATTCGCGGGCCGGACCCGCAGCCGGGCGTTTTGTAAAACGTTCCCCTGATTTGAACATTTGAGCTATGCTGGTAGCGTTTTGCACACGTCCTGGTGACGCACCAGATACCTCGTCGGCTCCGGCGAGTTTCTGCTTCTGAGGTAAGGGTGACGAGATATTCAGCCGTCAAAATTTAAAAGGTCCTCTCGATCAGAATCAGCAACCGACCTCAAGGCCTGCGGGCATCGCGTGACCACAATTGCTGCATCTAAACTGGGTTGAGGTACTGCAATCTATGCCGGAGGTCCTGAGGTGGCGCAGCCGTCAATGAATATGATCGCCCGACGATCTAACTTTCAAGCCGAGCTACGCAGTTTGTGGGCCGCGACCAGTTATCAGCTTTAGGCTGAGTCTGCAACGAAGGCCACGAATTAATCTTGATACCGCCTTTGCAGGTTAGTCCCAGAACCGGGAATTTGGATTCGGCACGGGCACATTAGTGCAGGTGCCGCCACTGCCGTCTGCACCAGCGTCACTCCCTAAGATGCCGCTGTCTCGCTCTTGTGGATGGGACGACGGATGTTGGATGGAGTTTCGTCCAAAACGAACTTGTGAAGATATTATGGCAGTGAAAAGTGAGATCAACGCAGTGTTCCACTACTAGACCACTAGACCGTAACGCGACTATCAAGCTTAACGAGCGACTGTTCGTTGAAAGCGCGCACAGATGCACTACCATTATTTCATCGGGAGGAGCGGCCGGATCCCACGGTGGCGAAGCCGTTGTATCTCGCTTGGCGGGTTTGTTTTTCAAGGAAACCAGAATGAAAAAGCTGAAAAAGCCAGAAGATATTGCCGATCAGTTTCGAGGCCTTCAGGAACTTCGCGCTCGTGTGAGCCGAGCTGAGGTCGCCGCCGCGCAGCACCTTCATGTTGACCCGAATACCGATGAAAATACTACTGATATCCGAAAGCCAAGCGGCCGCGACCGGAGGCATTGAGAAGCTAACGAGGGGGCTTAGTTAGGAACCTTGAGGTTTACTTCACCCGCTACTGTGTGCAGCGAGCGTCCGTAGCTGCCGGCCCGTGTCCTGCCGCCCTTGAGTGCGTTCGTACTGTCCTGCAGCGCAAAGCCGATCCGCTTCGGCATCCAGCAACGCGTTGAGGGTCAACCACCATCTCGCCGAGATGATCCCGGATCCGGGCTTCATCAATCAAGGCAGACCTCGTGATTTCGTTTGAAACCCGCCGGGGTCGCCTAAACCCAAGCCGTCATCATTATATCGAAAGTAAGCCAAGGAGGAAACGGGTAGGGACGCGACAAATATTCGAGAGCGTAATCCAGCGACTTAATCGCAAATCATGGCGGAGGGCGAAACTTGCGGGACGGTGTCACGGTTTTGGCGTCGCCAGAGGAGCGGTCATTTTGTTTCTAACAAATCGGCGTTCGATGAAACGCCAACTTGCGTATCCAATTATGTAGACAAGGGGCAGCGTCAAGAGGGTTAACGTCCCCGGCGATTTGATGCCAAAGAAAAAGATGATCGCGTTCTGAACGGGCCATGCGTAGAGATAGACCCCGTAGGAGATATCGTCCTTTCCATTGATGGTTTGTAGCACGGTCGATTTGAGGTGAAGCGCGAACCAAAAAAGCAGATAACCGCCAAGAACCGCGAAAGCCGATTCTGCAATAATCGAGTTATAAAGGCAAAACGCAAGGGCCACAGTGACCGCGGCAGCAATCGCGGTATTGTAAGGAATGGAATTTTGCAACTGATAAAAAAGGCTGCCAACACAGAATATCCCGAGGAATCGGACGCTGTAGGGGTCTCCGATCACTTCGGAGAAACCAGGATCAAATTTCATCTCCATCAACGCGAGTAAAGCAGTCGTCATGAGCGCTAAGACCCATTTGTTGCGGTAGATACCGATCAAGCCAAAAAGTATGACCAGCAGATAGCAGCGAAACTCTTCATGGATCGTCCACATCGCGCCATTGAGGGGCGGGTAGGGAAGTCCGGCGAAGCCATAGACCTTCGGCGGCTCGCGAAGGAAAAGCGCTTTGCGTATCACGCTGGCAAGATCTCCAAAGCTCATGGTCGCAAGGTCGTTGCCTACCCATGGCGCAATCACGAAAACACAAACGAAGTAAGCGACCAAAAACCCCGGATAGATACGCCTAATTCGCTTCATCAGATAGTTGAGGGTTGAATCCGAGCGCTCAAAGCTCTGCACGACCAAATAGCCGCTGATGAGGAAAAAGCCGTCGACGGCAAGTTCGCCGAAGGTCAGCACGCCGAACAAATTCGTTAAAGGCTCACGAGATCGATTGCCGTCGATAAGCTCCGCAGAGTGCGAAACAATAACCAGCGTTGCAAACAGCAGTCGCAGAAAGCCAAAGTTGTTTCGGTGCACAAAATTACGTCCAATGGACTATCCCTAGGGCTTGACCGTAACCCGTGCTGAATTTGTTGCCTAGGCCTTCGGGGTCACCCCAATAAGCCAATCTAACAACCTAGTCGATCGCTGATGCAACCGTGAGCGGATGGATGGCGACGCTACGGCTCGACACGAGGGCGTTGACGTTCGCGTGGGTCGCTTCATCGGAACAAATCTGCGCTCCGGTTGTGCGATGGTGGCTGCGGGTTCGAATTCGTCATTGGACTGCTGACGCGTCGTTGGACATTTTCTGATGCCTGCTGTTCGAACTGGTGTTGAACAAACCTTAAGCGCTGTTCGTAGGCCACAGCCTTTGAGGTTTTGCTTTTTTAGGCCCACGGCACCATCTGATCGATGTCGCGGTTGAAATGACCGTTGACGATCATGATGAGGGTACCTGTCGGATATGCCATCGTCGTTGTTCAACTTACAGGTCCCGATTAACAAGGGGACGGCGGCCCGATGTTCGGCGCCTCTCTCCGAGTCGGCAACAAAGGGGTTCTTTCGATTGTGGGTGATCGGACGGATAGCCGCGCGCGAGGCTAAGCACTCAACGCCGTTAGCTCAAGCATCGCGGGTTCGGCGGAGCGGAAAAAATCCCTGCCCGCTAGATCGGCAAACCAAGAAAGCCGGTTCGCGTGACGCCCGGCGATCTCATGGCGTTAATGAGCTATTAGACGAAAACGAGCTGCGAGCGGGGCAGCTCGGCAATATCCAAGTAAAAACTACCAAAGTTTGAACGAATTGGCGCCCGCATTGTTCGCTTTCGGTCGTTACAGTTCTGCCCGATACAATGCAATGGGAGATCAGATGTGACGTTACTTGGTGAATTGGAGTTTTTGCTGCTTGTTGGTGGAGTAATGGGCTTGGCTTACGACATTTATCGGTGGACCCCTCCGGGGCCGGACGCCGACCTCCAAAACTACCCCTGGTAGGAGACCATGACGTTTTGGTTACGAAAAGCGGACGCTTTCGAGAGGATTTCATCCGCCCGCGCTCTAAAGCAGCCTGCGCCGGAGGCCGCGGCATTAGCGACGTTGGTTGCGCCGCAAAAACGTCCGCCTGATTCTTTCGATCCAAAAGCTGGAGGCCAGCGCTACTTCCCCCGCCAGCAAACGCGCCTCGGCAAGCTGTAGGCTATTTCCGATGCTGCCACCGCGCTTTTGGCTCGAAACCAGCGATCTTAGTCCATAACCGACAAATATGCCGCCAAAAAACGGGACCAAGACCAAGGCCAAAACGGATAGAAATTCCATGTTGCTCCAGAAGTTAGGTCGGATTTCTGCTCCGGACCAGTCTTGATCCCTCGCCAGCCGCGCTCAGGTATGAGCAGGGGTGTTTCTGGAAGGCAAGCGAACGGCCCAACGCCTGAAGGCGAATGCCCCGGTTCTCTTTAGCGGGCCACGATCACTCCCTCAGTAGGCAATTTCGTGACGATGAACGAAGCAAAATCAAATTTAGCCCGCTGCTTCCGCGTCTTGAACTAAGCTCGGTCCGTTCGATTTGTCGCAAGCCATTTTGGCCGCGAAGCATTGACTTCGATCAACCGGCGAGGTGTAGGGCTTGCTCGTTCACGTCGGTTCATCGACAACAGTGATCTCAGCCCCCATCCCACCATGATCCCGGCAATGAAGGGTACCAAAACCAAGGCTACCACCAATACTAAATCCATACGGCCTGATTTAATTGAGAGGGTGGGCCGTCGGGGTGGGGAACACCGGCGACCCAGCCGCACAATTGGAATTCTGGTCGGTATTTCCTTCGCAAGATCGGCCGACCAACTTGCGCGACAATCGACGATAGCGCGGCGAGCTCGAACGTTGTTTTCAGCTGCCTATATGCTAGTTGACGATGGTGGAGGCATGGGATGAGTGAGGAAGAAGAAGGCGCCCTAGCGATCAGGGTGCGTTCGATGTGCCAGATGTACGGGGACAGTGCTGAAAATGTTGGGAAGGAAATCCCTGCTGATGAAGAGCTGTTTGCCTACGAGAAGGCCCGCTATGAAAGGGCACGGACGGACACGATCGAAATGGCAATAAGCCTCTCTGAGCCATTTTATCGCGATATGGCGCTGCACTCCGTATTAGGAATGTGCATGAAGGCACACGACTTGGAATTTTCGGAAGCTCTTGCCAAGGCAATCATGACAGAAGAAATCCAAGATAGGGTCGTTGAGGAGTTTCCGAATTACTTTGTCTTCGATGACAGAGGTCGACTACGGTTAGCCTGACCTCACTGACGGGTTCATCCCAACCCAATGCGGCCGCGCGAGGCAAGCCGCAGCTCCTGCTGGAGACCGTTTTCCAATAGTGCTATCGACAGCTGCCTGTAGCGTGCCATGACCGCCGTCTTCGCGACTTCGGGATCGTTGCTAACCTTGCTCTTGACGGCAAAACGCTTCTTGTAAATGCCCTCCACACACTGGGCATGCAGCGCCGTTAATCTTATCTCTTCAGGTTAAGGCAAGGAAATCGCTTGACGATCGCGCCCGCCTGGACCTTCAGTGCTCCTGCATTCCTCCGGAACAAAACTATGGGCATGGAAACAATCTTGTTTGTAGCGTTCGTCGTAGCCGCAGGGGCTGCCGTCGCGAAAATTTACGAATGGCGACAGGATGTTCTCTACGGCCCCTATCTCGCCAAGCAGCGATCGAAACCAAGTCGACCGCGGTAGCTTTATACAGTTCAAGCGATCGAGTAGGGAGCGTGTGATGGCCCCTCGTTTTATCTTCGCTGCGTTTTCTATCGCATTAGGTCTCGCGATCCTTTTTGCGGTCGCCACGACAATCAAACACGCGCGAAGTACACGAGCAGGTGCCCCGGTCGTGAGGGTCGGCTGACCTAGCTTATAAACTTAACGCCGAACGTCTTGTCGCGGCGCCAGACGACTTCGCATCGCTGACGTACGAGTGAATGCGGTACGGTCGAAAGTCTAAACCTGTTTCCGATCTCGACATCGATCGCAGTAACGAGCTTCGCACCGTTCAAGGACACATCCAAAACCTGACACTCGTGGCTGACGAAGTCATCGTCGAATGTGAGCCACGCAGTGTGTTGCCTCGCTCTTCGAGGTTCGCGTTTTTGCTTTGTAATAAGCATCAGATCGCATTAGCCAGCTAATGTGAAATCTTCCTGGCATAAAAACGTCAAAGCCCAATCCGGGCCTTTACCTGTCTTTACCATTTCCATTCAGTCTGGACTGGCGAGCGAAACCGTCAAAAAGCCGCCACCGTTTCGTCCCGGGCTTTCTATCTTCCGCGTTCTAATAAAACGCGACCCCGAGCCGTTTTTCCTTTCGCCAAATTACTGTACACGAATGAATTTTGTTTTCCGTGTGAACAATCAGTGTGAATTGTTCCGGAATGCCAACCTGCGAGCCGACCTCGAGGGCGACGCCGGCCGTCGATAGATTGCGAAGGACGCAAGGGATCGCGACGTCCCCAAACCGAATGGAGCCGCTCTTTAAAACGCGATGGCGGAGGGATCGGCGGGCGTCATCCATTACATGGTCCATAAGGCCGTCGAGGACACGAGACCATCCGCCGAACGTGATAACAAAATGCTAAAAATCGGCGGCTGAGCCACTAACTTCTTTACGATTTCGTTAATTGTTTCGGTTTATTCGTAGTGAATGCTATTTCTTAACGCGCATGAACTTCGAGATCGGGTCGAAAGTTTGCGTCAAATGGCCCGCGAAGCGACAAATCAACGCGAGCGCGAGGTTCTAAGCCGCCCTGCTGCCGAAACCTTGCCGGCAGAGGAATTGGAAGCGTCGACGCATCAGGAAGCCCCGACACTCCAGTCCGGATCGCAACAGTCCTCATAAGGTGCGCCTTGTACACGATCGAAACGACTGACGTAAGAACCGCGCGACGGTTTCGGCGCAAACAGTTCCTGGGGGCCTCGCCGAAGCGACGCTCGATGGGTTGATCGTCGCTGGCCCGGTTATAGCGGTCAGGGAGGATGCGTCTGTCACGCCTACTTGATGGATCATCACGATCGCCGCCAGCCAGCTGAATGCGGCCGCTAGCTGAGACTTTTCAGTCTCCGCTTTCGGTCTCAAATGCGACGCCTATCCTGTTTTGCTGTATCCAGACGACCCGACATTTGCGGATTAGGCGATCTTTTTCAGTCATCAAATTAAACCGCTGCGGAACGTAAGCGGCGTTTGGAACATCGATGGCGGCGCCTTCCGCGGAAATGTTCAGCACTCTGCAACGAGTGCTGGCTCCCCTGCTTGAGACGTAAGCGGCCTCATCAACTTCCGCTCTGGGCTGTTTTCGTCTTTCGACGGCAGTGCAACCGGTCTTTTGCTTTTCTTTTACATCAATGGTCATTTGATACACTGCGTCAATCAAAGCATGCTCGCGCACAATCAATAAATGGCCCTAAATTAGAATCGAAGAAGTTGAAGCGAATTGCAGGTCCAAGCCGGACCGCCATGCGATCGACGCGGCACCTGTTTCCGGTCAAGTGTTCTCCGCCAAAAAAATGCGTCTCGCGATGAAGGCCATCCGGCCGAGCCTGCGTAGCTCACGCAATTCTCGAGAACCATCGGCTAGGTCTATCGGGCTTCTTCACATTAGGATCCCGTTGAACATCAGATGATGGCGCTAACACCCGCATTCTTTAGCACAGGTGCGTCATCCCGCATTTCGACGAGCCCCATCTCGATCAAAGTGCGCAGATCATCCTGATTGATGGGCGACCATTTCAATCGGTTGTTTTTGATATCCCTCAACACCCAGCGAAGGGCCACCGCCCGATCGCGATCGGCCCGAGCGGTGTAGATGTCCGGCGCAACGATAGCCATTAGGAGGGCGAACTTAGGTTCCTCGGCCCGCGCCTCGGCGGAGGTCGACGATACAGCCGGGGCGACGGCCGGCGGATTAGGCACCGGTTTGGTCGCGGCGATAGCTTCACTAGATGGGCGTTCAACCGGTTCCTCAACGGTAATCCGGATGCCAGGAGAACTCGTAATCTGAGGACCTTTCGGGTTCGTCGACCCCAGGGCTTCACGTTCCAGCACCGCGAGTAACTTGTCGAGCGATGATCTGTCGTCGAGATCACTCGGCTCGCGCCGCTCGGTTTTCAAATGCTGCGCCTCTTGGATGGTCCAGTCGATCAAGTCGATATCTGTCATATATGCTTCCTCCCCATCGCTTGGATTATACCGGCCGCATGGCCAACTGCCGGCTTGGACCGGTGTAGTTGGCGACGAAATCTTTGATATGGTCGGGATGCCCGCGCCTCGAATGTCGCAGCGGGTTTGGATTTCGAGGATGATATCTTCTGATGTGTCCCGTGACCAATGCTCAAGTGTGAAGGCGACAACTTTGAATTGCCCGAAATGAGATCGGTGATGATTGTTTCGAGGTCCGTCCGCTCGACTTTGCTTTCGCGGTAAACGCTACTGAGCACGCCGAAGCGGTCTGCAACGAGGTAGACGGTTTGATCCGCACCGTAGGGCACGATCGCTGGCGTCCAGCTCGACCTACGCATACCGAACTCCCTACAACAGGGCGAAATCCAGTTAAAATATACCAGAACTTGCTCCGGACACCGGCGTATTTTTTAGCCACCGGGAGTTGTATCAGCCGACTATTAATCCACTAATGCTGGCTGTCTTGCTGGCCGCTCGTGGCGCACCAGTCTAGAGGCAATCCAGCAAACCCCATGACGGATGAGATCGAGGCCCTGACGCACGGCGACGCGAGCCGCCGTCAGTTGATGACGTTCCCGGGATCGGCCCGATCATTGCACGGGCCAGGGAATCGGCGTCCAAAACTGGCTCTGACTCACATCTGATGATTTTGTCTGCCGAGCTTGCGGTTCTCCAACCTGGGAATCAGCGCCATGCGCGCCGGTATTCACGTAAGTGGTTCATTTAACTCGATTATTTTAGCCGCTCGATCCGAGGGCGGTGTGGCCCAGTGCCCATTGTGCGGGGCGAGATCGCGCCGGATCCATAGCCGTTACGACAGACTGGTTGCGGATTTGCCTATGCAGGCAAGGAAATACGGCTCGGCATCATCACGCGGCGGTTCATTTGCGAGGTGCCTCATTGTCGGCGGCGGATTTTCGCTGAACGGTTGGGGGGCAATGTTCTTCCGACTCGGTCACGCCGGTCGGCACGGCTGGAATGTTGTCCACCATTGTGGTTGGCGCTCGGCGGCAGGCCAGCAGCGAACTTCGGCAACGAACAATGAGAGCATCATGGAAGACGTGCGCGGGGAGTCAGCGGCAACGGTGCGCTTCGCCGCGCCGCTGCCGAATCTATCGGCACGCTAACGCCCAGCCTAGAACGCAATTTCAACAATTTGGTTGGGGAAGAATTCTGAAACTTTACCAGCGCATCTGCAGACTGGCGGCGTCGCAAGGCGGAGAGGTCAATGGCTCGAAATTTTGGAGTGCCTCAACAAATCAGCAACAGCTATCGCCCGTCCTGGTGGCCGCTGCCAGCCGTGACCTTCATCATAATTGGCATAATCGAGGTTGCCACGCATTTACGTCACTGGTGAAATTTTCGCCGCCTGCTCCGTTCGGCGAGCGCTGAGATCGACGACCTTCGCCGCTGCAACACGCTCAGCAATGCTGTCGGCGGGCTTGCTATCACGCTCTCGTCGGCGCGGATGATGATCCGATGGCGCCGTCTCGTTTACCTTTCATTAACCCTTGGGGACCGAAGCTCGACCTGCGGAGAGAATCAACAGGGAGTACCAAGATGCCCGCGTCGACGCTTTGGGACGAATTGACCAGGACAGAACAGCGCTTGCTGATTAGGCTTTTCGGCTGCGGCAGTTTGCGAAACCAAGATGCTAAGGCAATCGAGGGACTCGATCGGCGTGGCCTGATCGACAACGAGGGAGCGCTCACGTCGCAAGGAATGATGGTGTTCGCAGGTGCCTTGCACCAACACCGAGTCGAGGCCCAACGCCGCGCGGGTCTTGCATAACCATCGATATTGACCGCGCCGCCTCCGAGGCTCATTCCTGTGCTCCTTAATTCGACTTCACGCGCCGTTCCGCGATAGATTCCTGTCGCCGGCCTCCTATGCCGCGGGGTGATGGCGAATTCGAACTTGCGACTCGTCGCGCTGGACCATGCGAGAACGGTTTCGCTTGAGTGCGTCTTTGTCTTCGACCGCAACGAGCTTCAGTCCCGGCGCATCCAGAAGCGGACCAAGCGAGATCATTCCTATCCGCTTTACTTGGCTACCGGTCCCCTTGGCCCGCGTTTATCACAGCGAAGCCGATCAGCAGTATGACGATTTGGGATTGGTTGCGGCGCAGCAATTAAATTGGCGAAAATTTGAGCAACTTTGCTCAGACTCGGCGGGTATAATGTCGCAAGATAGCGCTGGGAGTGCCGACAGTAAGGAATGTTGTTGTGCTTTACGCAGATCATCGCAGCCCGTCGATCGTTGCCGAGAACTCAAGCACGGGTCCAAAGTCATCCAACGCAATCGACCTTGCATCGATGTCAGTCGATGAACTTTGGAAGTACCGCGAAAGGATTGACGTCATACTGAAAGTAAAAATCGCGACCGAATTGACTGATCTAAAAAGGCGCCTTGATCTACTGAACTCAAAACCATTTTCTGATCAGTGCGCAACTCGCAAACGGTTAAGCCCAGCGGGGCAGAGGCGCCGGCCCTATCCATTGGTTCAGCCAAAGTATCGCAACCCCGAAGAGCCGTCGGAAACATGGGCAGGTCGCGGAAGACAACCGCGCTGGGTGCAGATGCAACTTAGTTTGGGAAAGCGACTCGAGGATTTCAGAATCGATAAGCCGGAACAACGGCGGGTTGCGGTGGCTTAGGCTAATCTTTCGGCTTGAATGTTATTGTCCGCTTGCTCGTCGTCTTTTTTGTGAGCGAACGAACCTTTTCGCGAAGGCGGCAAACTCTTGATATTGTTCCTCAATAGTTGGGTCCGCCGACTTCTGCCCAGAACCTTCTCGCCGTCGGGTTTTCCTGCCGAGTGATTTTGGGCCACTAGATTTCATGAGGTGAAAATAGAGTGGCCTTGTGGCGCCGCAACTAAACTTGCTTGTTAAGCTGAATGCCAGCGCTGTGGGTTAATTCTGGAACGCTACCAGCGGCTCCAGACGATGGCTCCGTTGATGATGAGCAACAGTAGGACCAGGAATGTCAAAAAGACCGGGCCCTATAGGCAATGCGAGATCCCGAACTCGCCAAATGAACTTCTGGAAAAGGTTGGGCATGTAAATCGAATACCGCGCGATAGCGCATTTTGCATCGACCATCGCGTCTTAAGGTTATCTGGTAGGGACCTGCTCGCGACTCGGGCACGACGATCGGGTCATCGAACTCGCGCGCCCGACCCTGAGGCTTGATCAGGATGCGCCCTCGAACGCGACGCCAAGCCGATTTCTCTTCCGCCAAATGACCCGGCAATGTCGCGCCGCCTGACCGGCAACCATCAGATCGAATTCCTTCGGAATGCCAGTTGGATCCGGAACGTCAAGAACCGCTCGGCTCTCTGACAGAATTCGAACCACGCAACTGGAGCCGCCAAGGTCGAATAGGATCATGGCGCTTATGCGCGGATACTCGCTGCCACCCTCGACCATATTGGCTGCCCCTTTTTCTGTGGCAGTCATACCAAAGGTTGCTTGAGCGGCCGTTATCAAGCGGGGTTAATAAATTTGCACAAATGTAGGCGTCCCAGCCACGCCGCTGGCGTTCCCGCGTCCTACAGCCTTCCGATCCCGAAATGCACCAGCGGCGTTCCCGTAGTCGTGGAAGGGGCATCAGGCCTAAATTAGGGAATGGCTCATGTTTTGGGTCCGCCCTTGCTTTGCGGCTCACGTCGGTTCTCAATCGACAGCATGGGAAAACCTGGAGGATTGCATGCCAACTGGCAAAATTAAGATGTTCGACGAGGGTAGAGGGTTTGGTTTCATCAAACCGGATGACGGTGGCGTCGACGTTTTCTTTCACGTCTCAGCATTGCGAGACGGCGACGAAATCACCCAGGGCAAAGCTGTGAAATTTGAAATTGGCTTCGATCCGAAGTCGGAAAAAAAGAAAGCCGTCAGCGTGGATTTGACCTAAAGGCACCCCTGAGTGTGGAGCACGCGAATGTCACCCGCGAGGCTTGGCCATTGCTCCCGCGCGAAAGATAGTGGATTGACGGCGGAGGAAGCTGCAGCTGGCGTTCAATGTCCGAGAAGGCTATCTGCAATTCTTAGCAAGAACCAAAACCAACCTGCTGTCGCGATCAGCGCCGCGATCGAGAATACCGCTAGGTTGATGCGATCACGGATTTCCTCGACCGCGAAGCTCGGACGGGGTTCTTCGAGAACCAGCACCACTTCGTAGGCTGGTTCGAGTTCGTCGCTTGTCATTGCCGTCCCGCATTATGAAGGCGATTCGACCACCTTACATAAAAGCGCAACCGAAGGTCGACGGCAATAGAGAGATTACTGCAGCCCAAATAAAAGAGCGCCAGAAAGCGGTCTCTAGCGAAGCTACCCCCGGCAGACTGGGGGGTTTGACCGAGGAAGGGGTTCGCCTTGGAAAGCAGCGCAAGGCGGCGAGTGGCTGCGGGAATAGTATCGATTATGGATTGACGCGATTTGTGGACGCCTGAATTCTTTCAACAGCCTTTTCCGTCTTCGCGATTTTTCTGACCTCTTTCGCTCGGGCATAAATTGCCCCAAGGCTGCGCTTTAGTTCTCTGGCAATTAAGCCAGCCTTGGTGCCGGCATCGAGCATCGAACGCAATTGATGGTCTTCCTCACGCGTCCAAGGTCGACCAGCCGGCTGCGGACCTGTCATTTCCCACCTCGCTGAAAAGGCCGCAGAACATTGCGTCCTGCGGCCGCCGGGCTCAAAATTTAATCGTTTTAAAAAAAGCCGCCGCAGCCCCGGTGCAGCGATGATAACGGCGGCTGCAGCGACGGTGTGAATCCTAAGATGGGTTCCAAGTAAAAAAGCGTACAGCTGTTGCGAAGTCGACACACAAACGTCAGCTAGCCTTCCCCCTCGCTTTCAGCCCATCTGTGGGCGGCGTTGTGTGAATTTTGATTTTCTGAGGATAATCTTTAGCCGGCCAGCGCGCCACCGGACCGCAGTTTCGGTGCGATTCAGCTGCACTCCGATCTCTCCCAAACTCGCCCCAGCAATCACCAACATCCGCAGCTTGTCGTCGTCCGCCTGCGTCCACGGCCGTCCGGAGAAGTGACGGATCTCTTTCACTTCCCCTTAGCCTTCAGCCCAGCCTCACGCGCCAGCCGGTCGGCTTTGAGGCGTTTGTGGTTCTCCTGAAATTCTTCGACGCGGATTGAGAGCCCTTCGATCGGCTTCGTCTGCAACGTGTTGCTCGGCGGGTCCCTTCGGTTTGATCATTTGGGTTTTCACCTTCAGCCCCAGCTCTACAAGTCGGCGCATGGCTTGAGAAGGAAACCGAGTGGTATGCCCAGCCGATGCGCGCGCGCCCTGACGGAAGATCGCGAACGTTCCAACTGCACCGCAATATCGAAAGGTGAGGCGTTCGCGAGCACGAGCTTGCGCAATAATTCGTCCTCTTCTGGCGTCCATCGGGCGACGCGGCTGCTGAGCTTCATTTCGCCTTGAGCCCGAGCTCGACCAGGCGGCGGATGGCTTCGGAGCGCCCAGTATCATTGGCCACACCCCACGCGTCCGCCTCAGCGATGAGCGCTGCCGGCATCCTGATAGTGACGTGAGGGTCCCGTCCTCCGGTCGGTGGACGTCCCCGGCGCATTTTTGGTGCCACCTTTATTGACTTCTTCATAAATATGGTCGTACCATAATTGCAAGCCGAGGGGAAGGTGAGACTTCCGCCCCGGCTCTAAACCCGAACCACCAGGAGCTTAATCAAATGGCTAAGGCTAAACGCGTGCTTAGCACGCCACGGCGAACTGCGTCCAAAAGGCAAGTTAGAAAAATTGTTTTCCGAGGAGACCCAACAGCTTAGAGAGCGAGGCGAGCTGTACCTGAAGATCGAGCCCTTGTTGTGTGATGCCTGGCGCGCTGCAGGATTGCGGAGGATGCGGCCGTCAATTCGAAGGAATACGCCGTCTTCGCTGTTTGCCGGCTCTCGATGAGACGATGACAACGGCCCGCCGGTTCATACCGGCGGGTATGGTTTCTTGGGTTGGCATCCGGTTTGCTTTGCGAGTTGGTGGCACAAAACCTTGGCCGTGGGGTTTGCTTCTTATGAGCGAATTCAATTTTGAGCCAATCGTTGTCAATTCGACCGCGCCCGGTGGTGCGTGCACGCTCCGCAGCTTTGACGACATCGGCGCCTTCATCCTAAACAGGGTCGACGTACCGCGTCGTCTATCGGGACATTGGCATGCCGTCCGACAGGACCTGCCGCAGGCCCGCTTTGGTGCAAGGCGAGCGAAGGTTCACGCGGCCATGCGCGCAGCGCTAGCGGCTGAGGAATGGCTTGCGGACTGAATTGAAGCTTGCCGACGGCGCGGGCTTAGGTCCGCGCCTCGCCCTCCTTTTCGCCTCCTAAATTCTGCGCTATAGGAGGCTTATAAATTAATCATATTTTGCCGGGCAGGACGCCGTTTTGGCTTGGCTTCCGAAGAAGCAATCATCCGACGACCGCAGTTCGGTTTCACGCGATCGTTTGCAATCGGCGATCACCGAGGCTGTCAAGAAGGCTGACCCTGACTGTGAAGCTTTTGTTGGCGTTATCGTGCAGCGAGAGAAGCCCAAGGCGCGTCTCGATGCGAATTGGGCTATAAGAGGTGTTCGGTTCGGCAAAGCTGATCGGGATAAGTGCAGAAAAGCCCTAACGACGATAGTCGAGCGGATGCAACGCGAATTTGTTCTTGGAGCCACTGACAAACCTGGCCAACTAAAATCGGATGTTTGATCTTCCGATAATGTTGGGGTGAATCTGCTCACGCAAATTGGCAGACTGTCGGTTACCCGCAATTAACCATTCCCGCGCACTCTTCTGGTGGTCACGATGTGCGTATCGGAAGGCCGTCGCTGATCTCAATCCAGCGGCGGCTTTTCATGGGGTGGGCCCGATGAATTATCAGGCGTTCACGAACGATAGCCTCACCATGATATATGAGGCCGTCCGCGGGGCCATAGCGGCCGAGACGCACTCGTTCGACAGGGCATGAAAACCCGATTCTGCGTCCGTCAGACGCCCGAATGGAAGACACATGACGTCGAGGCGGAAATGCTCAAGCGCGGAATGATGTTCGAGGGCATCGATTGGTCAGAGGATCAGGCGACCCCGCCGTTCGAGTTATGACGGGCGGGTTCAGGTCTGCCGCCTCATTCTTCGAAATCTGCTCCCGTTCACACCAGTAGGTTTTTCGGAAATGGAATAGACGGCCAAGCCAGTCGATTATCATTGGCGGGGCCTAGCTCATCAAGGGTAAGGCGATCAAAGGAGATTGCGCGTGATTCGCTCTTTGCAGGCTAGTTCACGGGGGGGCCTAGCCTCGGCACGAGTTGTTTCGTGGGCGGCTGGATCTTAGCGGGCGGTTGTTGCCTACTTTGACCCACCGAGGTCTTAAGGCGCTTGCTTTCCGAGCTAGAACGCACAGAAATTTTGAATTTGCGAGAGTTCCCGAAAGGAAATTGTTAGCCATTCCCGCAGCGAGGTCCGGCACGTTAACTTAACAAACCGTCGACGCAGACTAGAAATGTTGGTGCAATTTTATCTGCGGGTCTGCGTATGTTTCAGGTTTTAACCTGCCTGACTACCCAGCACGACTGGCGCCTGGTCGTACTAGCTGGCTTTGTATGCCTTTTGTCGAGCGCATGTGGGATAAGTTTATTCTACCGGGCCAAGGCAACGTTTGGGCGAGCTCGCCTATGGTGGCTGGTCTTGGACGCTGCTGCCGCCGGCTGCGGCATCTGGGCAACCCACTTCATTGCCATGCTCGCTTACGATCCGGGGATCAGCACCGGCTATGATTCGGCATTGACGGCCGTATCGCTGATCCTCGCGATTGCGATCACCGGCGTCGGCCTTAGCGTTGCCTTAAGCAACTTCTCTCGATGGTCCGGTCCGATCGGCGGAGCCGTCATCGGGGGCGGCATTGCCGCCATGCACTTTACGGGCATGATGGCTCTCGAGGTGCCGGGGCACATCTCATGGTCGGTCGAACTCGTCATGGCTTCTCTTTTCTTGGGTGTTTTGTTTGGAAGCTTGGCGTTCGTCGTGGCCACGAGGAATGACGGAAAAAGGGATTATTGGTTTGCCACCTTTGCCCTGACGCTAGCGATCGTTTCGCATCATTTCACGGCGATGGGCGCGATCTCCGTCATACCCGACCCGAGAATCGTGACCAACATCCTTTCTCTGTCGCCAACCTCACTTTCGCTTATCGTTGCCGGCGTCGCGACCATCATCCTTGGTATGTCTCTCGTCGCAAGCATGAGCGCGCGCCAATCTCAAGACAAATTAGGTCAACAGAGGATTCTTCTCGATGCCGCCTTGGAGAACATGTCACAGGGATTGGCTATGTTCGATGCGGACGGCCGGGTTACCCTCTGCAACGAGCGGTATGCTCGGATGACTGGAGTGCCCTATGCGACCATTCAGGGGCAATCCTTGCTTGATCTGTTCAAATTGCGAAAGGCTGCAGGTGACTTTCCAGATGACCCGCAAGAAGTATTCGTGCGCATTCTGGCAGACGTGCGTTTGGGAAAATCCGCCATGAGGATCATGCAGACCCTCAAAGGTCGGTCGATCCGAGTGATCGAAGAGCCCATGGCCGGTGGCGGTTGGGTGGCGACCCTTGAGGATATAACTGCATGGCGGGAGGCCCAGGAAAAGCTTGCGTATTTGGCGCACCATGATCCGTTGACGAGTCTACCGAATCGAACAAAGTTTCGCGAAGACCTGGAACAAACACTCCGTCGGGTGAACCGCGATGGACGCTTGGCGGTACTTTGCCTCGACCTCGATCATTTCAAAGAAATCAATGACTCGCTGGGTCACCCGATCGGTGATGATTTACTGAAGGATGTTGCCAGTCGTCTCCGTACAAGTGTTCGTGAGGGCGATACAGTGGCAAGGCTTGGCGGAGACGAGTTTGCAATCGTGCAGGCTGGCACTGACCTTCAGGCATCCGAATCATCATCGCTCGCTGAGCGCCTCGTTGAAATCGTAGGGGCGCCGTATGCAATCCATGGGCATCAGCTCAATATTGGCGTCAGCATCGGAATCGCTTTCGCACCCAACGATGGAGAGGATCCCGATCAGCTGCTGAAGAACGCCGATATGGCCCTATACCGCGCCAAGGAGGATGGACGGGCCACCTATCGTTTCTTCGAACCCGGCATGGATGCCAGGGCGCAAGCCCGGCGGTTGCTGGAAATCGACCTCCGCGCCGCGCTTACACGCGACGAATTTGAGGTTCACTATCAGCCCATTCATGACCTCAATACGGATCGAATTACCGCATTTGAGGCTCTCATTCGGTGGAAGCATCCACTGCGAGGTATGATTTCACCCATTGATTTCATTCCCCTTGCCGAAGAAACGGGATTGATAACCCAGCTCGGGGACTGGATTCTACGAAAGGCGTGCATGGATGCTGCCGCCTGGTCCAGAGAAGTGCGCGTGGCCGTCAACCTATCTCCCGTTCAGTTCAAGAATTCCAATCTGGTGCAATCGGTGATTGCTGCGCTGGCTGCGTCTGGTCTGGCACCCGAACGTCTAGAGCTTGAAATTACTGAATCCGTTCTGTTGCAGGACAGTGAGGCGACCCTCGCCGCTTTGCACAAACTCCGAAGTTTCGGAGTGAAGATCTCAATGGACGACTTTGGGACGGGATACTCGTCCCTGAGTTACCTCCGAAGTTTTCCTTTCGATAAAATCAAGATTGACCGGTCTTTTGTTCATGAACTCGCGACGCGTGAGGATTCAATGGCGATTGTACGTGCGGTAACAGGCCTTGGGAAAAGCCTAGGCATCTCAATCGTGGCCGAAGGCGTCGAAACGAACGAGCAATTGGGTTTACTTCGAACTGAAGGTTGCACCGAGGTTCAAGGCTTCCTCTTCAGTCGCCCACGACCGGCTCAGGACGTTGAAGCGATGTTATCTTACGAACTCGAACGCGGCGCAGCCTGATCCTCAGGTCTGTGCGGTGAGCTTTTCACGAGCCGCTAGACGACTGCCGGGGCTGGCACCAATCAGACCTCGGGCTCGGGTGTCTGAGCTGCTTGTTTGGCGTGCGAGGCCAGGGCGCGATCCGACCTCGGCCTTTGTCCTCAACGGAAGAGAGTTTGCTCCCACGGTAGGTCGCTCCCACAAGCGACCTTGGCTCGTAGCTTTTGCTTGGTTTTGATATTTGGCGAACCGACTGAACGGCAAATTGACCACGGTTACCTAAGGCAAAGTCCGATTTTACGGAACATTCAGGTATTTCGGCTATCGATGCTTGTTAGCCAGAACAGCACTCCAAAGCGCTCAGGATGAGCAATGCTAAATGCAGCATCTTCGATCGTCGATGAAGTCGAGACGGCGATAAATGCCGGGTCCGCGGAAAAGCGCTTGGAAACAATCAAGCGCGTTACAGACCTTTTTCTGGCGTCCGCCGGCAGCTTCGATAGCGAGCAAATCAA
>Ga0182024_10003656_pt1 | contig 36342 bp, 33 predicted proteins | sample P32metaG_FD_120480 | JGI IMG/M metagenome (GOLD analysis project Ga0182024, IMG submission 120480) | Permafrost microbial communities from Stordalen Mire, Sweden - P3-2 metaG (Illumina Assembly) | ecosystem: Environmental > Terrestrial > Soil > Wetlands > Permafrost | place: Sweden: Stordalen...
ATTGGAGAGCTGTACGCCATTTAGATTGGCTGACGAGGGTGGATAGTCCCTACGCCTTTTGCTTAAGCTCCCATTGTTCGACAATCACGAACAGAAGGGAAGGCTTGAGCGATTAATTCTTGCACCAATAGTCACATGCCAACAGCGGCACTTACAGCCGCCCGCCCGATGGAAGGAATGATCCCGTGCTGTCCCAATGGCGTCTTAAGCAGCGACCGAAGAGCCACCAGATCCACAAGGGACTTCCCGCGAACAGAGTGCCAGTTCGTGAATGCTAAAATGATTCAGGTCAGGCATCGGTCTCACGCGACGTACTCTCGCCAACCCCGCCAGGTCCGGAAGGAAGCAACGGTAACGGGCTCTTGCGTGTGCAGTGAGTTCCCGGTGCCTGGCTATTTTTGTTTTTTTGATGTTTTCTCGCAGAGGGTTCCTGCCCTTCTCATTACAAGGATTTACAAGTTCTTTACTACTCTTTTCGCAAGAAACCCTTCTCCGCGCATCAAGCATTAGTAGGCACGGCAATCAGCTTGGCCGCGAAAGAAAAAAGAGGAGAAAAATGAACAATCAGGGCGTTTCCCTCAAGCGTGCTCCACATGTCACCATCCGCGTCTCGGGAAAATTATTTCAGGGACATCTGGCGTATTTAGACCAACTGGTTCATTCCGCGGCCGATTGCGAGCTATGGTCCGTGCTCAGCCTGGCGCATCTGGAAGAACTCGATCGCGCCGCGCTCTTGTACCTGGTGAATGGCGAAGATCGTTATTTTAGTATTGCCGCCTGCCCCACGTTCATTCGCGAATGGATGGATCACGAGGGCGGTCGCGCCGCCGCTTGAAGCGCTCCGAAGCGTCATTAATCGTTCACGAGGCGTCGTCCCGAAGCTCGCGTCCTCGCCACCGCGGCGAGAGATCTCACGCGCGAACAAAGCGCGATTCAACTTCGAATCCAGCGCGACCGAATCAACAGCAGACAATTTGCGCCTAGTCGCCTTAAACCTGGCTGTGTCCTTAAACAACGGCCGATCGCCGTTGGCCGCAATATCCCTCTCGTTTAGCGAATCGTGTTAGACATTCCGCTCCCGTTCCTTGAGAATACTGAGTTTCACTTTCAGGGAGCTCTCATTGACCAAGCCGATCCGCGCAAAAATCAGCGCACTGGGTACCTATCTGCCGCCTCGCGTTCTCACCAACGCTGACCTGGAAAAAATGGTTGACACCAGCAACGAATGGATTATGGAGCGGGTCGGCATCCGCGAGCGCCACATCGTTGACAAGGGCGTGGCCGCCAGCGATCTCGCCGTCCAGGCGGTAAAGAATTTACTCGCATCGCATCCCTTTGACTTGCAGCAGGTCGACCTGATCGTGGTAGGAACGGTAACGCCAGACATGATGTATCCCTCGACCGCTTGTCTGGTGCAGCATAAATTGGGCATAGAGAATACTTGGGGCTTCGATGTTTCCGCCGGATGCTCGGGATTTTTGTACGCGCTCAATACTGGGGTGAAGTTCGTTGAGTCTGGTCAGTACAAGAAGGTGCTGGTCATAGGCTCCGATGTGAATTCATCGATGACCGACTACACCGATCGCGCCGTATGTATTATTTTTGGCGACGGCGCGGGCGCGGTTTTACTCGAACCCTCCGACGATAGCGAACTCGGCATCCTCGATCATGTAGCCCAGGTCGAAGGCATAGGCGGACAGTATCTTTGCATGCCGGGTGGAGGAAGTCTGCATCCTGCGACGCACGAAACCGTAGACCAGAAAATGCATTACATCCATCAGGATGGCAAAAATGTCTTCAAATACGCGGTCAAAAAAATGGCGGAGATGACGGAACGCATCCTCGAGAAGAATAAACTCACCGGCGAAGATATTGACTGCTTCATCGCGCATCAGGCCAACCGCCGCATCATCACAGCGACTGCCGAGCGTCTGGGGATGCCTCTGGACAAAGTTATTATCAACATCGATCGCTTCGGCAATACCACGGCGGGTACCATTCCCATCGCCATGCAAACGGCCGTGGATGAAGGAAGGTTGAAAAAGGGAGATCGCGTATTAGTCGCAACCGTAGGCGCCGGCTTTACCTCTGGCGCTACGCTTCTGCGCTGGGCATTTTAGAAGCGGGCGTCGGAATACAGACCTCGGACCTCAGACTTCAGACTTCCGACCTCCGCGGTTGTGGGGTGGAACAAAGTTTCCTGACAGCAACTTGTGCATGGAGTGTTCATCTGAACCTGACGAGGCCCGAGGTCCGAAGTCCGACGTCCGTCTGTAGTCCGCCGTTAGACATTCTTACTCCAATCCTTCAGAATTACTGGAGCTTGATTGAGGAGTTCTAGTTGACCAAACTCATCCGCTCAAAAATCAGCGCTCTCGGCACCTACGTGCCGCCCCGCGTGCTCACCAACGCCGACTTGGAAAAGATGGTCGACACCAACAATGAATGGATCATGGCTCGCGTGGGTATTCGCGAGCGCCATATAGCGGAGAAAGGTGTCGCCACCAGCGACCTTGCAGTCGAAGCCGCGAAGAAGGCGCTGGCGCAGCGTGGCCTGAGCGCTACCGATATCGACGCTATCATCGTGGGCACGGTCACGCCCGATATGTTTTTTCCCTCAACTGCCTGCGTCGTGCAGGACAAGCTTGGCGCCAAGGGAGCTTGGGGATTCGATCTTTCCGCCGCCTGCTCGGCCTTTCTTTATTCCATTCAAGTAGGCGCGCAATTCATTGCCACCGGCGCCCACAAGCGAGTGCTGGTGATTGGCGCAGATGTCATGTCGTCAATCATTGACTACGCCGACCGCGCCACATGCGTTATTTTCGGCGACGGCGCTGGCGCGGCGATTCTGGAGCCTGCGGAAGATGATTCCGTCGGACTCATTGACTTCATTCATGAGGTCGATGGTTCGGGCGGCCAGTTTCTCTATATGCCCGGCGGAGGAAGCCTCCATCCCACGAGCAAACAAACAATTGAAAAGCGGATGCACTACGTCCACCAGGACGGCCAGCAGGTGTTCAAGTTTGCCGTCCGCAAACAGACAGAGCTTTGTCAGAAGCTGCTCGAACGTAACGGACTCAAAGGCTCCGACATTGACGCCTTCATTCCACATCAGGCCAACTTGCGCATCATCAACGCCACGGCTGATCGCCTCGGCTTGCGTCCGGACGCAGTAATCATCAACATCGACCGCTACGGCAACACTACAGCGGGCACGATTCCACTGGCCATGAATACAGCTTTGGAGCAAGGCAAGTTGAAAAAGGGCAGTCTGGTGATGCTTGCCTCAGTAGGCGCCGGCTTCACTGTGGGCGCGACGCTGTTGCGCTGGGCATTTTAAAGGCGGACTTCAGCCCTCAGACCCTAGCCTGCTAAGATCGCTTGGAACGCTCGCGGTCTCGCGAGGACAATGCAACATCCATCATCGGGCTCGCGTTAGAAGTCCGACGTCCGATGTCCGCAGTCCCACCATGACCTCCGTAATCTGCTCGGACTCATTTCGCTGGCCTTTGTCTGTTTCGAAATGCTAACGTTCGGGCACGTTCGCCTCACGAGGGGATGCGGTGAGCGTGTAAGAGAAATGATTCGTACCATCTGCTGCACTCTTCTACTCAGCCTGGCGCCGCTCAGCCTTTTCGCCCAGCAATCCGATCCGCGCGAAGGCAAGCTTTTAGTGCTGGAACACCTGTGGAATGAGGCTCAGGTCAACCGCGACGCAGCATCGCTGGAAGCTTTAGTTTCCAGTCGCTTCGTGAACACGGAGTGGGATGGCGAACTCAGCGACAGGCAAAGATTTCTTGCCGATATCAAAGATCCGCGCTTTAAACCGACCGCCCTCACCATCCAGGACGTCAAAATGAATTTCTTTGGCGACACCGCAGTGGTCACAGGCATTTACCACACGCAAGGCTCCTACCAGGGCAAGCCCTATGACCACGTGGGCCGCTTCACCGATACATGGGTCCAAGACTTGGGCAAGTGGCAATGCGTCGCCAGTCACACCAGCCTGGTGAAGAAGTAAGCTGCTTCGCGCAAAAGCATTCAAATCTATAACGCATGGTGTTGAGCCCGCCAGACCTGACGGCGTCATCCCGACGCCCCGCGTTTTTTCCAGCGGGGCGAGGAATCTCGCGCGCCACTTAAACCTTCTTCGAATCATCCCCACAAAGAGCGCACGACTCTCACCTCGCGGGCGGTATGTAACCCCATAAAATCTTTTTATGCCGGAATTCCGCGCCCACGCAATTGCGGGTGATCTAATCGGTCTCAGGTATTCGCATGAATACGGTTTCCCAACCTCGCGCCTGGAAAGTTCTGCTCGCATTCGCCATTATTTATTTCGTTTGGGGATCGACCTTCCTGGCGATTCGCATAGGCGTGCACGAGGTTCCTCCGCTTTTGCTTGCAGCCATACGTTTCTCAGTTGCCGGAATTGTTCTTTACGTATGGATGCTCGCGCGAGGCACACCTTCTCCCAGCGCGCGAGAGTGGGGCGCGGCGTCATTTCTGGCGGTTCTCATTTTTGTGCTCGATTACGGCTTGCTCTTTTGGGCGGAGCAGCGGGTGCCCTCAGGCATCGCCGCTGTCATGATGGCCACCATTCCAGCCTTCATGGCCATTGCAGAAATTGTTTTTCTGCGTACTCAAAGGCTGACGTTCCGACTTGCGCTCGCACTGCTCATCGGACTGGCAGGAGTAGCTGTCCTTGTCGGACGCACGATCGGTCTCGGTGAAGCTCCGGTGGATACGGCAGGTGCCTGCGCCTTGATCGTCGGCGCCATCAGCTGGTCGATCGCCGCCTCTCTGAGTCGCAGGATGCCGCTGCCCACCGCCAAAGCCATGAGCTCCGGCGCGCAAATGCTGGCAGGAGGTCTGCTGCTCACGCTTGCCGCGGCCTTGCTGGGAGAATTTCGCGGCTTCCATGTGCAGGCAGTTTCGGCCAAGGCTTGGCTCGCGCTGGCTTATCTCATCGTTGCGGGATCGATCATCGGCTTCACCGCCTACGTCTGGCTCCTTCATCACGAATCACCGACCAAAGTTGGGACATACGCCTACGTCAATCCGGTAGTCGCCGTTTTAGTCGGATATTTCTTCGGCGGGGAAGGACTGGGCCCGCGCACGATCGTAGGAACGCTGCTGATACTGGTAAGCGTCATCGTGATCACAACCACACGGGCCAAGAAGGTGGAAGTCAAGCCATCTGCCAAAGAAATGACGCGCGTCGAAGCGTGATAGAGCGAGCCTCAGCGGATATGCAGGAGAACCGCGACGTACGCCCGGACTCGGCTCAGCACGGCGACTTCTGCCTTAGAATGGAAAGCCACGGCGCGCGCTTTCCAATCCATGCTCTTCAGGTGATCCACTAGGACTGCCCCTTCCACCTGATCTACAACGATCGGAAGCGCGAAGGGATACGGTTTTCGAGTGCGGGTAAGAGGGCAGACGATCACCAGACCGCTGGCGCGATTGTAGCCTTGATCGGTCAATACCAGCGCGGGGCGGCGACGGGCCTGTTCGCGTCCCGCTTGGGGATCAAAATCCAGCCAGACGATGTCTCCCGCGTCAGGGACATAGCGGCTTACCATTCAATGATTTCCTTGCCGACGGGTGGGCCCCATTCGAGCTCTTTATGACGGTTTTCCGGTGTGATTTTCGCCACCAACTCCTCAAGAGTGGGAATTCTCTCTGCCGGGCGCAGTTCGACGTGCCCGTCCAATGCTTCGATCAGTATCGGGTCGCCTTCTTGCAGTCGAGCTTGTTCAGCGATGGCCTTGGGAATACGCACTGCAAGGCTGTTGCCCCACTTCACTACTTGCGCTTTAGGCATAATGTCCCTGCTTCGGTTGTAGATACACAGTATATACTCGCATGCAGCGGTTGCAAACATTACGGAATTCGATCCAATCGGGAGCAGGGAGTCGTCTTGTGTCACCGGGCATTTTTCAATAAACTCCCTAACGAAAACGTCTAGGCCGCCCCTTGGGCGCGATGGAAGTGAAAACGGATGACCCGGAGACTGCTCGCTTGTCTAGTCTTGTTTATCGCCGTCCCGTTGCCCGCTCAGGGTACTTTCAAGTATATTTTCCTAAGGAACTCGAACGTTCCCGCCAAAGACATAGCCAAGTTTCTGCTTAAGGATTGCCCGAACGTTAAGATCGTGGGTGGTGCATCCAAGAGTGACTACACCCTTGAGGCCCGCGAGACGAGATCCCGAAAGGGCCTTAGGATCGTGCTCGACGATAGCTTCGACCTCACCCTTTTCGACCCCGAAGGCAAGACACTCACCGGCTCTTCGGACCCCTCTCTCGGCATCGCGGTGAAGGATCTCTGTCGCGCGCTAAAGAAGTCTGTGATGGTCGAAGTGGTGGACACGCAAAACCTAACGCAATCAACCGATGCTAGGGGCGATACAAGCGGCGGAGCGCCAGCGGCCATCGTAAATGCCACTACAGGAAGAAGAACCCACACAGACACCGATTCCATATACGTCATCGTCAACGGCGAGCACGCCCTACTGGACTGTTACGAGCGCCGCATAGGGTGTACGACCATCGCTCCAGGGAAGTACTTTGGGGAACAAAATGGGGATGGCGTCTGGGTGAACTATCAAATGCCTCTGACCCACAAATGGGTCCGCAACCACTACAAGGTTGCCGGCAGTTGGTAACGATCTTCAAGCGACGTTCCTACGGGTGCGTCATCTTCTCTGGCTTTACCAGTTGATCGAATTCTTCTCCCGTAAGATAGCCGAGCTTCAGCGCCGCCTCGCGCAGGCTTGAGTGCTCCACATGCGCGGTGTGCGCGATCTGAGCCGCCTTGTCATAGCCCACTTTTGGAGCCAGCGCCGTCACCAGCATCAAAGAATTCTTCACATACCAATCTATCTTTGCACGATCGACCTGAATGCCGTTGAGCATATATTCGACGTAGCCATGGCACGCGTCGGTAATCAGAGTGACCGAATGCAGAAAGTTGTAGATGATTACCGGCTTGTACACATTGAGTTCGAAATTGCCCTGCGATCCCGCAAATCCAACCGCGGCGGTCGCCCCATGCACCTGCACGCAGACCATAGTCATCGCTTCGCACTGCGTCGGATTCACTTTGCCCGGCATAATCGAAGATCCGGGTTCGTTCTCAGGAATCGATAACTCGCCCAGCCCGCAACGCGGTCCTGAAGCCAGCCAGCGTATGTCGTTGGAAATCTTCATCAGCGAAGCAGCTAGCGTTTCCATCGCCCCTTGTGCGAAGACGATTTCATCGTGCGCCGAAAGCGCCGCGAACTTGTTACCGTGCGAGCGGAAGGGAAGTCCTGTAAGTTCGGCAATCTTCTTCGCCGCGCGCTCGGCAAATTCCGGATGTGTATTCAATCCTGTACCCACCGCGGTTCCGCCAATCGCCAGATCGTAGAGTCCTTCCAGCACCTGCTCCAGACGATGGATGTCTCGTTCGAGCAAGCTGGCCCAGCCCCCAAATTCCTGGCCAATGGTCAGAGGCACAGCATCCTGCAGATGGGTGCGCCCAATCTTCACTACGCCATCGAATTCCTTCGCCTTCGCCGCAATCGCGTCCCGCACAGTCCTGATGGCCGGAATCAATGCATTCTTTACGCGCTCGGCGGCGGCAATGTGCATGGCCGTGGGAAAAGTGTCATTCGAGGACTGCGACATGTTGACGTCATCGTTGGGATGAATCGGCTTCTTCGATCCCATCATTTCTCGACCGTTGGGGCCGCCCGCAATTTCAATGGCGCGGTTGGAGATGACTTCGTTCACATTCATGTTGGTCTGCGTGCCGCTGCCCGTCTGCCAGATGCGCAGCGGGAATTGGTCGTTCAATTTGCCGGCGATCACCTCGTCGGCAGCTTCCACAATTAGCTTCGCTTTGTCCGCGGGAAGTTTGCCCAGATCCTGATTCACCAGCGCGCACGCTTTTTTCAAAATGCCAAAAGCGCGAATCAACTCCGGCGGCATGGTGTCACGCCCAATGTTGAAGTGCAGCAGCGAACGCTGTGTCTGCGCACCCCAGTAAACATTCGCCGGCACTTCGATCTTCCCCATGCTGTCGGATTCAATGCGGGTCCGGACGCCAGTTTCCGTGAGAGTAGACATAAAACTCCTGATTTAAGCCTGAACAATCGGAACGCAAAATTATAGCTCGTAAGTTTGCTTAACCGCGGCATGCGGCAGGTCTATTACGCTTGACGTTAAACGTATCACAGCATAAAATGAGAAAGTGATTAGGTCGTTCCGCTGCGCGGAAACCGAACGCCTTCACGGAAGACAGCCGAGCCGGCGTTTTCGCGCAATCGAATCCGTTGCGCGCCGCAAGTTGCGGCAACTCGATAGCGCCAACGAGCTGCGAGATCTGGCGGCGCCGCCGGGAAATCGGCTGGAGTTGCTCCATGGCGAACGCCGGGGACAACATAGTATCCGCATTAACCAACAGTGGTGCCTATGTTTCGTGCGGTTAGACGGAAACGCTTACAATGTTGAGATTGTGGACTACCATTAGTTTTTGAGGTCTCTAGAAGGAGCGGCAATGGCTAAAGCGCAAAAACTCCTACCTCCAATTCATCCCGGCGAAATTCTGCGCGCGGACTTCATGGAGCCACTTCGGCTTAGCATGAATCGTCTGGCGCTCGATCTGCGCGTACCGGTGACACGAATCGCCGAAATTGTGCACGAGCGCCGCGCGATTACCGCCGACACGGCTCTGCGGCTTGCTCGGTATTTCAATACCAGTGCGGGCTTTTGGCTAAATCTTCAATCCGCTTACGATCTTGAAGTTGCGCAAGATAAGCTTTCCCGCGTCATTGAACGAGAAGTTCGTCCCGCTTCCTTCTCTGATGCGAATGCGGCATCCTGATTCTGGCCTCGGTCGAGCCTTCCGTAATTCCCTCGTGCTAGAATCTCCGTTTCCGAGTTGTGCTCGAACCCTCGTCGCCTCGACCGACTCCACTCTCCATCCCGTGTCCGACTCTCTTGCCGCCATCGACGTCGTTACTCTTCCGAAAGCCAGGACTAAGCCTGAGCCGGAGACCCGCACTGACGTCCTCGTAATCGGCGCCGGGCCTACGGGATTGGCGTGTGCCATTGAAGCGCAGAAGATTGGTCTGAAGGTCGTCATCCTCGACAAGGGATGCCTGGTCAACTCGCTCTTTCACTATCCCGCGAACATGTCTTTTTTCACTACGCCGGAACTGCTCGAAATTGGCGACATTCCATTCACCACCGCGCAACAGAAACCCACGCGAGAAGAGGCGCTGGAGTATTACCGCAAGGTCGCCGAACATTACGAGCTTGATCTCCGCCAATACGAGTGGGTGAAAACCGTGACGGGCAAAGATGGAAACTTCGCCATCACCGCGACCGATCGCGCCGGCCGCCCGCACGATTACCACACAAAGAAAGTTATCGTCTCGACGGGCTATTACGACCTGGCCAATCAGCTTTGCATTCCGGGCGAGGATCTTCCGAAAGTTTCGCACTATTATGGCGAGCCTCACCCTTACTACGACACCGATGTGGTCGTGATCGGCGGCAAGAATTCCGCCGCCATCGCCTCACTCGATTTATGGCGCCATGGAGCCCGCGTCACCCTCGTGCATCGCGATGCGCAGCTCCATAACCACGTGAAGTACTGGATCAAGCCCGACATTGAAAATCGCATTAAGAATGGCGAGATCGAAGCCTACTTCAACAGTTCAGTACAGGAGATTGGACTCGATCACGTCATCCTCAACACTCCCGGTGGCCCGCTCCGCCTGAAGAACGACTTCGTGTTTGCTCTGATTGGCTATCACCCTGATTACGATTTCTTGCGCAGCATGGGAATTGAACTCTCGGAGGAGCAATGTCGCCCCGTCTGCGATCCGGTTTCACTCGAAAGCAATGTGCCGGGAATTTATGTGGCGGGAGTAATCGTAGCGGGGTCGCGCACCAACGAAATCTTTATCGAGAATGGCCGCTTCCACGGCAAACAGATCGCCGAAGATCTGAAGAAGAACTTGCGTCCCGGTTTCCGTCGAGATCGGCAGGCTCCCGCGCTCTAGCTTTCCGGATTAAGCGCGCATCATTCTGCGCCTCATCTGCGCAGCGAAGATTCCCAATCCCATGCCAATCCAGATTCGCGATCCCGACTCGGGCGTCGAATCGGTATCCTCGTTCCCATTGGCAGAAGTTCTGGCCGCACCTGCGCCGCCAGAAGCTGCCGTGGATCGTCCCGTAGGAGCGGGGCGACCGTCGGACGATGCAAGATCATGCCTGGTGCCGGCGAAGGCATGCCCGGAAAGCAGCAGCCAAAGGCAAAGTCCCAGAGGTATCGAGAATCGACGCACGTGAAACCAGGTCGGCATTCCATTGAGGTATTACGCACGGCTGTTTCCATTCATAATTCTTGCAACGCATGAACTTACAGCTTGTATATATAAGAAAACGAAGATGCTTGCGTGTAGGCCGAGACGCTTGAGTTGTTTCCCCTTATAAACCTGTGAAAACACTTGCACTATTTTCGCCAAGCTTTGACTAGGTCTCCTGACCGACGCACAAACTGATAAAACGGCGGTTACACTGGGAGCCCGCATGGATCCGCAACCAGAGCGCGTGGTCCCAAACATTTCTCTGGGCTCTTACGCTCGCCTGCTGCGGTACAACCGGAACTTTCGCCGGCTCTGGCTGGCACAGATCGTCAGCGAAATTGGCGATTGGTTCTACACGCTCTCGATTTACACATTGCTGTTGCAGTTAACCGGGCACGCCGGATCGGTGGCCTTGGCTCTGATTTTGCAAGTCCTGCCGCAGACTTTCGTCGGCCCGACCGCAGGCGTGGTGAACGATCGCCTGCGCCGCAAACACGTCATGATCGCAGCCGATATCGTCCGCTTCGGAGTGGTGCTGGCCATGTTGTTCGTGCGCTCCCGCTCGACCGTGTGGCTCGTCTATCCGTTACTGCTGGCGGAAACAACCATGGCCGCGTTCTTTGAACCGGCGCGCAATTCAGTGATTCCTAACATTGCCAACGAAGACGAAGTTCTGGTGGCGAACACTCTGTCCTCGGCCACTTGGTCGGTAAATCTGCTGATTGGAGCCGCCGTCGGCGGAGTGGTCGCAGCGTTCTTCGGGCGGAATACTGTTTTCATTCTCAATGCATTTTCTTTTCTGGCATCGGCCTGGCTGATCAGCGGAATGCGCTTTGCCGAGCCCCATGCTGACGCGGCAGCGCCACTTCGCGTGCGCGATTTAGTCGACTACTTTCCCGTGCTGGAAGGCATCCGCTACATCCGCAGCCATCCCACTTTGCTGCCGGCCGTCTTCGCGAAAGCTGGCGAACTCATGGTAGGCCCGAGTTGGGTCATCTTTACCGTGATGGGCGCGCGCGAGTTTGCCGTGCATGGTCGCGGCATCAATGCTGCCGGCGGAGCCATGCTCGGCATGAGCATTTTGCTCGGCGGTCGCGGTCTGGGAGCAATGGTTGGTCCTGTCGTGGGGGCTCGTTGGGCTGGCCGCAACGACCATCGCCTCAGGCTCGGCATTCTCTTCGGCTATCTCACGATTGCCATCGGTTATTGCGTGCTGGGCGCCAGCCGCACCGTTTGGATGGCTGCGGCCTGTGCCATGTTAGCCCACGCCGGAGGATCGACGGTCTGGGTCTTCTCCACAACGCTGCTGCAATTTCACACCGAAGATCGCTTTCGCGGACGCGTCTTCTCCGCCGATCTCGGCCTGGGCAGTCTTACCTTTGCCATCACAGCTTATCTTGCGGGACGTTTTCTCGATGCCGGAATTTCGGTCCGCACGGTGGCGACCGGCACCGGTGTGCTGATGCTGATCCCCGCTGCCATTCTCGCACTCGTTCTTCGGGTCGGCCGCTTCCACCAGCGCCAAGTGGCTTCGTAATCGCCTTTTTTCAATTGCGGCTCGAGCGTTGCGACGCCGAGTCGAAGGTCTGCTGGGCAAGGGCGGTGCGTGCGCAGGGTTGAAATTCAGCTCTCGAAATTGAAGATGAATTGAAGATTCAGGAGTGAAGATCAGGAGTGAAGACCAGGAGTGGGCACTCTCGATAGTGATCGGCTAGCGTTTGCCTACGTGACCGCGTCCGTCGCGCACTTCGTTTCCTTTGAAGTGGGCAACCTTACCGACAGGCTTGCCCGCTTCGGGTCTGTCGCCGGGGTGTGGTCTTGGACCGTTGTAGCCATGTTCAGGATGGAAATGATTGTTGACGTGCCCGTGGAAGTTTGCCGGGCCATGAAACCAGGGGCCAGCTCCAATGAAGACACCACCCGCAAACCATTCTGGTCCGTAATAGCCGTAAGGCGCGCAATCATAGGGCGGGGCGTCATAGTAACCGTAGGGACAGTCAGGGGCAACTCCAACGGTGACAGCCACCTGAGCTTGTGTTGTGGGGGACGCTACCGCGAAGCAGATCGCGGCGACAGCAACAACAGCGAAAATCTTAAAATTTTTCATCGAAACATTTCCTCCAGCGGCTGATTATGAGGTATCCCGCACAAGCCGTCCATACATTGAATCACTCTCCCGCCATAGAAGAACGTTATTGTAAACGTTTACTAACTGGAGTTAAGATAGCGCCCCGAGGTGAGTTTTGCCATGACGCAGAATATCCGTTCCCTCTCTTTTTCGGCCCTCCTGCTGGTAGTTTCTGTGCTCTTCTCAATCCCCGCAGTCGGCCAGTCCACCACGACTCCTCAACCTCCCTATGTCTGGAAAAACGTCAGAATCGTCGCCGGTGGATTTATCACTGGCATTGAAGCTCATCCCTGGATGCCCGAGCTTTTCTATGTGCGTACCGACATAGGCGGCAGCTACCGCTGGGATCCATTCACGCAGACCTGGACCCCGATTACAGATTGGGTCACGCCTGACAACTACGACATTCAGGGCACCATCAGTATCGCCCTTGACCCCACCAATCCTCTAAACCTCTATCTAGCGCAAGGCGAATACGTCGAAACGTGGGCTCCGCCAACCTCGGCGATTTTCAAGTCTTCCGACATGGGCAATACTTTCAGCACGATAACGCTACCATTTCAGTTGGGCTCGAACGAAAACGGCAGGTTCTCCGGAGAGCGTCTGGCCGTGGTGCCGTGGTCGCCGAATGTGCTTTATCTCGGTACTAACGTAAACGGTCTGTGGCAAAGCACCGACTCCGCCAATACTTGGGCCCAGGTCACGAGCTTCCCAATTACCGAACCAACGAACAACGACAAAGCTGGAGTGATTTTCGTCATGTTCGGCCCGCCGCTGCCCAAACTTAAATACGGGACCATCTATGTGGGCGTCTCTGACCCGACTGGCGGCCTCTATCAGAGCATCGACAACGGCAACACCTGGCAACTGATTCCCGGCCAGCCCACTGGCGACGTTCCCACGAATGCCGCTCTCAGCGCTAACGGCAATCTTTACGTGACCTGTTCCAACCAGGCCGGCCCCAATGGCGCGGGCAACGGACAGGTTTGGAAATACAACGTCAAGAATGCCATTTGGACCAACATCACCCCGCCGGATTCAATCAGTTCGCCAGCGAACTACGGCTACGCCAAAGTTGTCATCGACCCATGGAATCCCAACACAGTAATGGCCTCCACGCTGGATCGTTACTATCCCGGCGACGAGATCTTCCGCAGTCGAGATGCTGGCGTAACCTGGGAAGCTCTGGGCAATGAGCCTGGCGCGACTGCGCACTCCACCTTCAACGTTTCTCTTTCTCCGTGGTTGTTATTCGGCGGCACGGTACCCGGCGACATTATGGGCAACTGGATTGGCGCGATGTCCGTCGATCCCTGGGATCCGAGTCGTCTGCAATATGGAACTGGCGCGACGCTATACGCCACGAGCCAGCTCACCAATGTCGATCACGGTGGTGTGATTCCTTGGAAGGTAGGCGCTCTCGGAATCGAGGAGACGGCCGTGCAGGATCTCATCAGCCCGCCCGCCGGAGCACATCTACTCAGCGCTCTTGGCGATATCGGCGCCTTCCGTCACGACAATTTCAACGTATCGCCGCCGCAAGGCCAATTTCACACCCCTCAGCTCATTACTGTCACCAGCATCGACTTCGCGCAGAGCAATCCCATGCTGATCGCTCTGGTGGGATATCCGAGCTATGGCCAAACCTTGTGCGGAGGCTACTCGAAGGATCAGGGCAACACGTGGACTACCTTCACCGACGCGCCCGGCTGCACCAACGGACCAGGTAGCATTGCGATCTCCGCAGACGGATCGCATTTTGTCTGGGCGCCGAGTGCCGGGGTCACGGTGTATTCGAACGACGGAGGACAAATTTGGACGCCGTCTGCCGGAGTTCCTTCCTACAACGGCGCGGTCGTTTCCGATCGCGTTAACCCCAACAAGTTTTACATGTTTGATCAGACAGCCGGAACTTTCTACGTCAGCACCGACGGCGGACAAACCTTCACCGCCGCCGCCACGGGATTGGGCACCTACAGCTTCAAGCAAATCAGCGTGAATCCGAGCACCGAGGGCGACGTTTGGCTATCGCTGCAATGGAACGGCTTGTGGCATTCCACGAACTCCGGAGCAAGTTTCACCTCCGACAGCTCGGTGGTCTGGCCGGATTCAATCGGCTTCGGGATGCCCGCTTCCGGCAACACCTATCCAGCGCTCTATCTGCTGGGCCGGCTCACCTGGAGTGGACCGGGTTACCCAACCAGCGTCTTCCGCTCCGATGACGGTGGAAACACCTGGACACCAATTGCGGACCCGCAACACCAGTACGGAAATATCACGCTCGTGATCGGAGATCCGCGCGTCTACGGCCGCATCTACATCGGTTCGAATGGCCGTGGAGTGATCTACGGCGACATTAACCCGCACCACTAACCGGCCGCCAATAAAAACAAACAGAGTGCCGCTTCCTACGGCACTCTGTTTTCATCAAACTTATTTCAGCTGTTGGCGAAGTCTATTTTATCTACACTCTGCCTCAGTATTCGGCCTGCACCATGCGCCGCTATTTTCCCGGCGCCAGTATGTCGTCCAGCCGGTCGGGCGTCGTGCCGACTCTCTCCAGGTGTGGGTAGCGCATTCCGCCGTGATAGTCGAGCGAGACGGTCACAAACTCGTCGCCGCGCTTGAGTAACAGCTTGATCGGTTCCTGATTTTTCTCTGCGGCGAGAATAGTTCCGCGCAGGCCTGCCGGCGTGTATTTCTGATCATTAACGGCTTGCAGTTGCATATCCGGCGTCACCCCGGCTTTGTAAGCCACGCCGTCCCACGAAACATCATCCAGCCCGCCGTCGGCCTTTACCGAGAAGCCCAATGAAGTTGCAAAGCTCGTTGTCCGCGTACTGTCTCCCTTCTTCATCCAATCCAATTCGCTGTCGTTATAAACCAAACGATAGCCGCCCTGCGTAAACCCGTTTTCCGGAACGTTCGCAGCCACTTCGTAAACTCGAGTGCGAAAAAATCCCGCCCAATCGTAAGGCTGCACCGTGTTCAACGCTTTCACCAGGTCATCAAAAGTGTAAGTAACCGTCACGTAGCTGCCATCGTTGATGCCAAAAAACAGCCTGGCGAAATCGTCCAGAGATTTCTGTCCGCCGCTCAACTCGCGAATCTTGGTGTCGGCGTCGAGCCAGATTAGATCTGACTCCGAGTAGTAATCGAAGGAACGCTGCCAGCTTCGCCACGTGTCCGAAACCGTGAAATGCGACGACATGATGGGCTGCCGGGTGGTGTCTTCTAAAGAGCGCCAGGTTCGTCCCGGACTGCTTTCGAAACCGGCCGCAATCTGTGCGAAGACGTCGCGCGCCTGCTCGGGGGTGCGCATTCCTGATCGTGCCGTGAGAAGGTTTCCGTAATAGTCCGTCAATCCTTCATAAACCCATAGCAGATCGTTGCCCATGGGAACGTTGAAGTTCGGCGTCCACAGGTCAGCCGGCCGGCGAAATTTTCCGTTCCACGAATGCGTGTATTCATGCGGCAGAAGCTCGCGCCCGGCAACTCCCGCACCCCAATCCGTAAAGTAATTGGCGCGGCTGCCGTCCTCACTCGATTGATGGTGCTCCAGCCCTTTGCCGCTGACTATGTCGCTGACAGAAAAGAGAGAATCGTAGTGATCGTAGTGATGGGAGCGGAACAGCTTCTGCGCCTCAATCGCCAGATTCTTGTGATATTGCAACTCTTCCGGCGTCACTTCCAGATCGCCAGGCTTGTCCGCAAAAACATCGAGGTACACAGGGTTGTCCGGCCCCGTGGAAAGATCGAAACGCTTGAAGTGAGCGCCCGCATAGAGCGGCGAATCGATCAGCGTATTTAGCGTTGTATCTTTGAACTGGACCAGGTTTTCGCTTTGCCCTTTCACGTCCAGCGCGCAGGCAAACTTCCATCCTTCCGGCAAACGCAGCGCAGCTCCGAATTTGATATCCCGTGAGAAATATCCTGCCGGATACAACAGCACACTGTTCCAGGTCACGTCGGCAAACGTCGCCGAAATGCGGCCTCGTTTCGGATCGAGCGGCGCCAGAAACTGAAAATCGATATCCAGCGAAGTTGCGTCTTTCGGCGCATCGACATGAAACGCGTACATATTCACGCGATCGCGCACCCAAGGAACGCGTTTGCCATTCGCTGTGATGACAAGATCGGCAAGTGCGCTAATCGGGTTCGAGGGCGAGTGCGTCCCGGGAAGCCACTCCGGATAGAGCAGCGTAATGTCGCGGCCTTTGACAGGAATCGTTTCATGCACCTTCAGCACGCGCCGGTGAACATCGGTGACATCCACCAGCAGCGAAATCGTGCCGGGAAAAGGCGTATCGACCGGCGCGAGAATCGCCGCGGGCTGCGCCATAGGTTGCGGCCCCGGCGAATTCTGCGCATACGCACTGACGCCGAGAGTCAGCGCAAAAAATAGAGCCGCGAAGCCCGCAACGCCTCTGCGAAAAATACAATCGAACTCGAAACCTCGCATGCAAATCCTCCAAAACGGCAGACCGATACTGTACCAAGACAGGACGCCTATCAGGAAGGCAAGCTTGGTCTCTTCAGCAGAGCCGCCACGAGGCTAGTCCCAAGGTACCCAACTGAGAACTGAAAACCGAGAACTGAGAACTGCCCTTTAGGTCTATAATAAAAAGATCGTGCCCAAGTATTCCATTGTGGTCCCGCTCCACAACGAGCAGGAGAATGTCACCGATCTTTACGATCGCCTGAAGGCGGTCATGGAGGCGCACGGCGAGACCTTCGAAATCGTTTTAGTAGATGACGGCTCCGCCGATCACACCTTCGCCATGTTGCGCGAAATTGCTGCCGTCGACAGCCGCGTGACAGTCGTGAAGCTGCGCCGCAACTTCGGCCAGACCGCTGGTTTGGCTGCCGGTTTTGATCATGCCCGTGGCGAGTACATCATCGCCATGGACGGCGATCTGCAGCACGATCCCAACGACATCCCGCTATTCTTAGAAAAAATTGCCGCTGGCTATGACATCGTCAGTGGATGGCGCAAAATCCGCGTCGACAATTTCTGGATGCGCCGGATTCCATCGCGCATCGCCAATTGGATGATGGCCAAGATCAGCGGCGTCGACATCCACGACTTCGGCACCACCTTCAAAGCCTACCGCCGCGACATTCTTGAGCAAGTGCCGCTTTACGGCGAACTGCATCGTTTTATCCCGGCGCTGGCCTCGTGGCACGGTGCGACGATCTGCGAAGTCGCCATTCGCAACGTAAATCGCGAGCGCGGAGTTTCGCACTACGGCATCACTCGCACCTTCCGCGTTTTTTTCGATCTGCTGACCATTCGTTTTCTGTTGCGCTACCTGTCGCGTCCTCTACACTTCTTCGGCAGCATCGGCATGATGAGTATTTTCAGTGGCAGCGCCATCGTGCTCTGGCTCGGCGCAGAAAAATTCCTGCGCCATGTCCCGGTCATGGGGGAACACGGCCCGCTGATGATGGCATCCATGGGCCTCCTGCTCGGTGGGTTGAACTTGCTGGCCATCGGTCTTCTCGGCGAAATGCAAGTCCGCCACTATCACGAACCCAGTCGCCGCGCCCCGTACTCAGTCGACCGCGTCCTCCGCGCCCAAAGCGAAGAACACAGCGTCTCGGAATAGCGCCCTGGGAAAATTGAACTTGTTTACGTGGGGACAGCCGCCCTCGGCTGTCCTTCGAGCGAAGCTCGAATGTTTTTCTTTCCGCGAGTAATCAACTCCACCGGGCATCCGGTTGCCCTTGATGCAGCCACTCAATGAAGTCAGTTCCCGGAGGCGTTCCTCCCAATTCCCGCAAGCGCGTCGCGTTCTGTCCGCGATGGTAATGACTGTGCATGGCCGCCTGCGTCAGCGCCTGGCGCCGGCTAATTTTCAGCGGTGGCTTGAACCACACAACCTCAATCAACTCTTCCATCCGATCCAGATCCTTTTTCTTCACGAACTCACTCATCTGTTCAAAACCCTGCCGCCCATACTTCTTCAGGTCCGCCATGGAAGGGAAGTCATCCAGTTTCTTGAATTCGAACTCTGACGTTCGCGGACCCGTGACCCACAGGAACGCATGCTGCACCAGATGAATGTGAAGCTGTCGCTCACGAATCGCCCTATCCGCGAGCGCCGCCGGATGCGCTTCAAACGCCCGCCAATGCTCGGCGTCGGCCCATTCCTGATGTGCATATAGTTCGTCAAGATATGAGTTCATCGAGTCCTCGTTGCAATCCCCGTGAGTCTACTCCTCTCCCGGCCTCGTTCACGGCCAGTCGAGCGGCGTATAATTTAGGGTTTGCCGCGCAGGAGTTTGCTCGATGCCACGAGCCATTCAACACGAACTGCAACTCGCCCGTCGCATGTCGCGCCTGGGCACCGAGACTGCTTTCGAAGTTCTGAACAAAGCCCGCGCCCTCGAGCGCCAAGGCAAAAGCATCATTCATCTGGAAATCGGCGAGCCCGACTTCGACACTCCCGCAAATGTCGTGGAAGCCGGCGTCGACGCCATGCGCAAAGGCTGGACGCACTACGGTCCCTCAGCTGGCCTTCCCGAATTACGCCAAGCCCTCGCCGAATACGTAAGCCGCACTCGCGGCGTAAAAGTTACAAGCGACGAAGTGGTCGTCGTCCCAGGCGGCAAGCCAATTATTTTCTTTACGATTCTGTCGCTCATCGATGAGGGCGATGAAGTCATCTATCCCAATCCCGGCTTTCCCATTTACGAGTCGATGATCCACTACGTTGGCGGCCGCGCCGTGCCCATCCATCTGCGCGAAGAACGCGACTTCGCGCTCGAAGTCGACGAGCTCGCTTCGCTCATCAACGATCGAACCAGGCTGATTATTTTGAATTCTCCTCAGAATCCCACTGGCGGAGTGCTCGAACGCCGCGACATCGAGCAGGTCGCAAAAATCATTGGCGATCGCAACATCATGATTCTCTCCGACGAAATTTACAGCCGCCTGCTCTTCGACGGAGGCCAGCATTTTTCCATCATGTCAGTTCCCGGAATGCAGGAACGCACCATCCTGCTCGATGGCTTTTCCAAAACCTACGCCATGACCGGATGGCGCATGGGCTACGGCATAATGCGTTCCGACCTGGCCGCACACATGACCCGCCTGATGACCAACTCCAACTCCTGCACCGCGAGCTTTACGCAGGTCGCAGGGATTGAAGCCGTCCGCGGCGATCAAAGCTCAGTCGACCACATGCGCGACGAATTTCAGCGCCGCCGCGATGCGTTCGTCGCGGGACTGAACAAGATTAAAGGCTTCTCCTGCCGCATGCCCAAAGGCGCGTTCTATGTTTTCCCGAACATTAAAAAAACGGGATGGAAATCGAAACCCCTCGCCGACGCGCTATTGGAGCAGGCGGGAGTAGCCGCTCTCTCCGGCACCGCCTTCGGCGAATTCGGCGAAGGATACCTGCGCTTCAGCGTCGCCAATTCACTGGAAAACCTGCAGCAGGCTCTTGAACGCCTCGATCAATGGACGAAGAAAAACCTCTGAGGTTATGGAAGACGCAACGCACTCCCAGCGCGATGAACCACGTAAGACGGGAAGCTTTCCGCGAAGAACCACAGAAGGCGAAAGGCTCACCCAGCCGCGAAGCAGCGGAATAATACAGCCCACCGCGTAAGCCGTGAGTGGTGACAAAGTGTAAAACGCACAAGCCCCGAAGGGGCGAAAGAAAAGCTGCGATGCGACGACTATGTAGAGGCTGTCGAAGCTAAACTAGATCATTTCCTGGAATTCTTCATGCCAGAGAAAAAACGCCGACGCAAGTTTAAAAGTCCAAAACCGAGCCGCCCGCATGCGCCCGGCTACGGCTTTCCCGAAAGCAGCAAGGGCTTGCTCCCCTGGAATTGGGCCGAGCAACGCCTAAAACAATCCCACAACTATTGGATCACCACCGTCAAGCCCGACTCTTCTCCGCACACCATGGTCGTGTGGGGATTGTGGCAAGACGGCCGTTTTCTCTTCAGCACCGGCAGCAAATCCCGCAAAGCCCGCAACCTTGCGCACAACGCGAACTGCATAGTCTGTACCGAACTGGCCAACGAAGCGGTAATCGTAGAGGGCATCGCGGAACTCGCCGACATTCCCGCGCGCCGAAAATTTCTTCCGACTTACCAGCGCAAATATAAATTTGATATGTCGTCAATGAAAGCCGACATCCTCTCAATGAAAGAACCCGTATTCGCTGTGCGGCCGCGAACTGTCTTTGCCTTGTGGGAAAAATATTTCCAAAGCAAATCGACTCGCTGGCAGTTCCAATAAAGATTTGAGTCAGTGCGTGCAGCCGAGCTACAAATAGCTGCCGCATCAACCTTCAACACCACATCACGGCGTCATCCCGTGGCCCCGCGTTTTCTCCAGCGGGGCGAGGGATCTCCCGCTAACCGGCTGCCATTGTCGTAACCTCATTACTTTCGTTACCTCGTTCGCATCGTTCCTGCTACTCGTCAGCGCGATTCCCGCACCTATAATTTGGTGACGGGTGCCTGAGCGAAAGCGCAGTCTTCCCGATCGGACAATTCCTATCAACACGGCGTTGAACAGATTTCCAGCACCCCTCATGCGAAAATCGCGTCAGAATCCGACCGAACAATCAACGCAACAATCATCGCTATGGATCTACAACCCCTGGCTCGACCTCATCGTGGGTTGCGGCGCGTGGTCGGCCCCGCTGTTGCTTTTCTCGTATTACTCGCTGGCCTCCAGCGCGCGCACTTGGTCGGTTGTCTTTTACATTCTGGCGCTCTTCTTTAATTATCCGCACTACATGGCGACGATCTACCGCGCCTATCATCGCTCCGAAGACTTCCAGAAATATCGCATCTTCACCGTTCACATCACGGCTCTGGTAGTGCTTACTTTGCTGTTGTCACATCACTGGCTGCGGATTCTGCCTTGGATTTTCACCATCTATTTGACCTGGAGTCCGTGGCATTACAGCGGACAGAATTACGGCCTGTTCATGATGTTCGCCCGCCGCGCCGGAGCGCATCCCGACAAGGCAACGCGCCGCGGTTTATATGGCGCATTTATCGTTTCATATCTCATTCTCTTTCTCGGCTTTCACACCGGACCGTCTACTGATCCGTTATTCCTGTCGCTTGGCATCCCGCAAGTAGTCAGTCGGTGGGAGCAGATTGCGCTCGGCCTGGCATTCATCGGGCTGTCAGTTTTTGGGCTTGCCCGGCTGGCGGGGATGACCGGATGGCGAAAGTTGATTCCCTCGCTGACGCTTTTCTCGTCGCAGTTTCTCTGGTTTTTTCTGCCGGCGGCTATCTCACTTATCAAAGGTTTGGAGATTCCACAGAACCGCTACAGCACCGGCGTGCTCGCCGTAATGCATTCGGCGCAATATCTCTGGATCACAAGTTACTACGCGCGCCGCGAAGCATCGGGCTCGGCCGTTCCCATTGCGGGCAACCGGCAGCGCGATTGGCGCCCACTCGCTTATTTTGGAGTGCTCGTGGTCGGCGGCATCGCGTTGTTCATTCCGGGTCCGTGGCTGGCGAGCCGCGCTTTTCATCACGATTTCACGGCAAGTTTTCTAATCTTTACCGCACTGGTGAACATTCATCATTTCATTCTGGATGGCGCGATCTGGAAATTGCGGGATGGCCGCATTGCGTCCCTTCTGCTCAACTCCCGCGAGCGGGTTGCGGATGCGGCGGCTGAGGCGCGCGGATACTTTGCCGCCGCGGGTCAATGGCTCCTGGGAAGCACAGTGGGCGCTCGATCCCTGCGCATTGGGGCTGCACTGTTGCTGCTGGTATGGGGAACAGTCGATCAGACTCGGTACTATCTTGCGCTGCGTACCGACGACTTGACCGCTTTGCAGCGGGCCGCTGCTCTCGACTCGTTTGACAGTTCGTTGCAGATGCGGCTGGCGCGGAGAGCGCTGGAAGTCGACCAAACACAACTGGCGGAGTCAGCATGGAAGCGCGCCATGCAGGTCAACCCCACCGATCCTGCGGCGCGGCAGGAATTATTGCGCTTCCTGATCGATCAGAACCGTCTCGACGAAGCGCTCGCTCTGACCGACGCTTCTCTCAAGTACACGCCGAACGATCCAAATCTGCTGGTGGATCGCGGACTTCTTGCGTTGCAGAAAGGCCAGGCCGATATCGCAGTCGCAAGCTGGGATCAGGCGCTCGCGGCGGATCCTAACCAGCCGCTTGTTCATCTCTATCTCGGCCATGAACTGGATCGCGAGGGCAGGGCGCAAGCGGCGGCGGCGCATTACGCCTCGTTCCTGCAAACAATTTCTCGTCAACCGCCGAAGGACCGTCTCCCGCCAGACCAGGTAATCGCTGTCATTCTGCGCATGGCCGATTGTCAATCGCGTTCGTCGCAGACAGAACTGGCCATGAAGTCCTATCACCTGGCCGAGAAAATTGCCGCGCAGACTGGCCAGAGCAAGCTCGAGAGTGTAGCCGATGTAAACGATGCCGTGCTCGAAGCCAGGACGGGCCGGCTGCCCGAAGCGTTGCAGCTTTACCAAACAGCGTTGCATCTCGATAGCTCGGTCGGCGACGACAGTTCCAGCTCCCTGGACTGGCTTGCCTATGGCAAGTTCCTCGACGACGCGGGCTTTCCCGTCCGGCTAGCCTACGCCTGCATTATGAAATCGAAGACCCTGGCCCCATCTCTTCCTGATCCCACCTTTCGAGAGTCCGTGGCCTCCGCTGAAAAACAACTGGAAAAGCGCTTGGGCTCAGAGGCGGCGACAATACGCCGGAATCCTGATCCTTTTCTTCAGGAAGCGCTCGCCTTGCGCCACTGAAGCATCGTTTTAGCCCAGGGCCTGCATCCTAGTGTGCTAGTTGACACTGTAGTCATCCTGCTCAACAATTAAGACATTCCTGCGACGTATCCAATCGGTTCCCGAGGAGAAAGACGGTTATGGCTGATGAAGGCGATGTGATAGTGGAACACGAGTCCAACGCCGGCAAATGGATTCTGATTATTGTGGCGATTTTAGTAGTCGGTGGATCAGCCTACGCTCACTATATGACCCACCTGGACATCGAGGTACTGAAACAAAATCTCAGTGCCAGCCAGGCCCAGGTCAACGAACTGCAGAACCGCATGCAAACCGCCGAGGCGCAGGAAGAGACGCTGGCTCGCCAGAATGGCATGACCAAAAAGCAACTGGCGCAACGCACTGCCGAATTGCAGCAGGAGCAAAAAGCGGCCATGGGCCGACTGGAGAGCGAACAGACCCAGCAGAAGGCGCAGATCAGCGCCGTGTCCGGTGAAATCACCGGCGTGAAGACCGACGTCGGCGGTGTGCGAACCGATGTCAATGCGACTAAGGCCGATCTTGATGCCACCAAAGCCAAGCTGCAAAGCACCATCGGCGACCTGGGAGTACAAAGCGGATTGATCGCTCACACTCAGGGCGACCTGGAAGTTCTGAAGCATAAAGGCGACCGCAACTACTACGAGTTCACCCTGCTAAGAGGCGCCAAGCCGCAGCCCGTTTCAACGGTCAGCCTGCAACTCAAGAAAGCCGATGCTAAGAAAGGGAAGTTCACGGTCAATGTGACCGCCGACGACAAGACCATCGAAAAGAAAGACCGCAACGTCGCCGAGCCCATTCAGTTCTATTCCGGACGCGATCATCTTCTCTTCGAACTCGTCATCTGGACCGTCGACAAGAACAAAGCCACGGGATACCTCAGCACTCCGAAGAATGCTCCCGTGCCAGTAACCGCGGGCGTTTCAGGTAGCGGCAATTGAGTGGAGCGTTTTTTCCGGGTGCGCACGTGCTGTTGCAAATCATGCTGCGCACCGGCGTGATCTATCTGCTCGTCTTGATTGGCGTGCGCCTGAGCGGCAAGCGTGAAGTCGGCCAGATGACTCCCTTCGATCTGACCCTGCTGCTTCTCTTATCCAACTCCGTGCAAAATGCAATGACTGGACCCGACACGTCGCTGATGGGCGGTGCGGTCGCGGCCAGCACTCTGCTGTTGTTGAACTATCTGGTCGCCGATGTTTCCGGACGCGACAAGCGCTTGCGCCGCCTGATCCAGGGAGAACCGTCGCTTCTGGTTCATGACGGCAAAATCATTGAGCCGCACATGGCGCGGGAGCACGTCAGCATGGACGAACTGCAGCGTGCTTTGCGCGAACATGGAATCAACAGCTGCGATCAAGTCGCGCTGGCCGTCCTCGAAGTAGATGGATCGATCAGCTGCCTGAAATATGACGAGATCAAACCGGACGCCAACACTCACCTCGCGCGCCGCAGATTCATTCAGAAAAAGTAGAGACTTTGCCCGCAACGCCCTATCTCAACATCATTCGAAATCCCGATCTTCCTCTGTAACTCGCTCTGTGATTCTCCGTGTCCTCTGTGGTTCGCAATTAGAAAACCTTTAACCACAGAGGACACAGAGGACTGTAAAGACGCCGAAGCTGCATCTCGCCGAATCTCACTTTCAATCGACTCGTAGGAACTTTATACACACTGGCGAGGCCACGTCGAGGATCTGGCCAGTCGGCGTTAGGCGGCCGGTTTTCGCGTCGATGCGAAACACGACGATGTTGTCCGACTTCTGATTCGCGACAAAAAGAAACTTGCCCGTAGGATCGATCTCAAAACTGCGCGGAATTTTGCCTTGCGTAGCCGTGTATTCAACCGGAGTCAGCGTGCCTTTTGCGGAATCGACCGCAAACACGGTGATCGTATCGCTGCCGCGATTCGAGGCGTAGAGAAACTTGCCGGACGGCGCGATCTCGATTTCAGCGTCGTCATTTTGTCCGCTGAAATCTTTGGGCAGCGCCGAAATTGTCTGCAGATGATGCAGCCTTCCTGTCTTCTCGTCGTGCGAAAATGCCGTCACCGTCGATTGCATTTCCGAAATCACGTAAGCAGAACTTCCGTTCGGGCTCAGGACGAAGTGGCGTGGACCAGAGCCGGGATCGAACTTCACATACGGCGGATTGTTAGGGGTGAGCGATCCATCGGAGCTGTTGAATTTGTAGACGAACAATTCGTCGAGGCCGAGATCGTCGACCATGGCGAAACGATTATCGGGCGCTAGATCGACAGAATGTACATGAGCTTTTTCCTGACGCTCGGGATTCGTGCCGTGCCCGGTATGCTGCAGTACGGCCGAGGCCTCGCCCAGTCTTCCATCGGCGAGCATAGGGAACTCCGCGAGGCTGCCGCCGGTGTAATTCGCTACCAGAACATACTTACCGGTTTTGTCGACGGTGATGTAACAGGGGTCGGCGCCGTGCGAAGGAACTTCGTTTAGGAATGTGAGCTTGCCCGTAGAACGATCGATAGAAAACGCGCTCACGCCGCCGCTGTTCGGCCCCTTGTAGTTGCCCACTTCGTTGACTGCGTAAAGAAAGTGGCCATCGGGACTCAAAGCCACAAAGGACGGATTGGTCGTTTCCGCCGCGAGGCCCAGTGGCGTTGTCTGGCCGCTCTCGGGGTCGAAGAGGTAAGCGTAGATTCCTTTGCTCTTGCTGCCGTCCTCGGTGTAAGTGCCAACGTAGACAATATATTTTCCAGGTTGCTGCGCCGGTGCGCTGGCTGCGAACAAAGTTGAAAGCAGAATTGCAAATATGAAAGTAATGGGGCGGAGACCGCGCGGCGAATGATTCATGTTGCTATAGAAACGCATTTCGCGGCATTCGCGCAAGCGCCCAGCTTCATTTCGTCAAGACCACCGGCACCGTCTGATCGTAAGGCCAGATGACTACGCTTACCGACTGCCTCTTGTTAAATACGTCGAGCGTGACGGGGAAGGCGACAATGATGGTGCGCGTGATCGCCTCGCCGGGTTGCAGCTTGGTCTCCGGCGGAAGGGCAGGCTGAGCGCCAATTTTCAGCGAAGGAAACGCCGTATAGTAACGATCGAAATCAATCGCCGAAACCGCATCGGCGGTCGATTCTCCGCTGGCCGACTTCAGTTTGCCCTCGAGCGTGTGGACGTAGAGAATTTTGTCGCTGGTATTGCGCAGCGTGAAAGTGAGCGCGACCATGGTCGAACTTTGGCCGGGAATCTCGATGGCGGCGACGTTATCGAGAGAGCCGGCGGCTTGCGGCTTGGCGCGCTTCACGAACGAAGCGATCAGCACCACGACCAACACGGCGCCAATGGCGATGAGAACAATTTTGGTGGGCGGAAGATTCTTCTTCGCGGTGCCGTATTCTTCGCCAATATTAATTGTGGGACCGGCGGGCGGAGCGGGAACGGCGGGTGCAGCAGGCATGGATGGCGCGTTGGTCTGCGGCGAAGAAGAATTCGGCGTGGGGCTGTTCGGAGAGGGAACGGCTGTGGGATCGGGCATAGGCGCTTCTCGCAACGCTGATTCTACTTCAGAAGCGCCTTCCAGCGGGGGCGCGCTTGCGGCCAGCGAGATGGGATCGTGATACTCGGCGAGAATGTTCTGTCCCTCAAGCTTCGCCATGAGAGCGTCAAAGGCGGCTCGCGAGTTCTCCACCTGATTCGTGCCCACCGCAGTGCCGACCACGCAGCATCCCAACACATCGCGCGGAAAATTGCCGATGTGCCAGCGAATCGCGGTCCGGCCGGGAACGTCGAGCATCTCAGGGCAAACATAGCCAAGATGCGGCGACAGGGTCAGCGCCACGCGATATGTCCCCGCTTCAATGCACGGATGTCCGGGATAACACGGCGTCTCGCGCGACGGCTCCAGGTAAAAGCATTCCTTGATTCCATCCAACCAGAACTCGCCGGTGATTGACTCGCTAGTTTCGACCTTGCGGTATACGTCGACTTTCATATCGTCCAAACTTGTCTTTTTAGTTTCATGCAGCGCTGGATTTAAGAACTTGGCGCGCAATAGGAAGAGTTTGAACTTTTGGAATCCTCAGTCAAGGTTGGGTGAACATGAGGGAGGCGGTTTCTGTGGAAATCGCTTATGCAATATTTTTTTGGTGAGGGGTCGTAAAATCTTCATTCGGTTAGGGTTCCAGGTTTTGGATATGTCATGCTGACGGCGAAATCTTGGGAATAAACGGGTTATCCGTAAAATATTCGGGCATAAGGAGTTAAGGCGACATGTTGAATCGAGCTGGGCGTTTGCAGAGTTCGATACGAAATTCGCGCACATGCCCGATAGAATCCCGCAATTGTTGCTTGTGAGTAAAGGTTGTTCGTCACAACTTTCGAAATAAAGCTGTGGAAAAAATCGATGGGCCTTCCCTTTGTGGGGAGTAGAAAAAGCAGGTTCCTCCGCTCCGCCGTCGCTGGCTCTCTGGCTCCGGTCGGAATGAAGGGTTTGTTACCGGCAGCGCCTACCGGCTGTTGCCGTTCCACACCATGCTGTGGAACAGGTCGTCCATGGCGCCTGGCGATTCTTTTTCGCCGCGATCCAGCCACCATCGCAGCAACGCTAACAGGCTTCCAGCTAGCGCTGAGGCGCGCGCGGCCAGTTCGCGTGGCGGAAGGTGAGAGAGGCGACCGCTTTCCGTGAGGCGGCGCTCGATGCCGCGAGCAAAGTAGCCTTGTGCAAGATCGAAGAAGTCGGGAAGACGGCCGGAGTCGGCCAGTGCGCGATAAAGCTTGTTCTGGTTGCCGATGTGCGCGAAGAGTTCCGCTACAGGCACAACTCGATGCGACTTTTCTTTGCGAGCGCTGAGCGCCGTGCTCATGATTTCCAGAAACCCCTCCAGTTGGCTGAGGAGCAGATCGTCCTTGTCCCGGTAGTGAAGATAAAAAGTGGAGCGGCCGACCGAGGCGCGGTCGAGTACCTGCTGCACGGTTACATGATCGATTGGCCGCTCTTGAATCAGCGTTAGAAGAGCATGGCCGAGGCGCTCATGCGTGCGCCGGATGCGCTGGTCCGGCTTGCGCCGCGGCTTTTTCTCTTGTTTCCTGGGCCCAGGAGGTTCCTGCAACTTGGAGTTCTTATTTTTCGACGCATTAATTTTGGACATCTGCCGCCTTTTTGTTCAACAACTCTGAACAAGCCTCGACTTAGCGGAGTTTCACCGCTAGAGTGCGAATCATAGAACAAAGGGGAAAGACGATGAATCGAGTTCGCTTGCTTGCAATCGGGATGATTTTGATGTTCGCGCTTACCATAGTCGCGCAACAGCCCACGACGAGCAGTGGCACACAGGGAGAAAGTGGAGGTGGGTCAGCTGTCGATAAACATATGGCGTTGCTGACCGAGAAGCTGGACCTCAGCAGCGATCAGCAGGCCAAAGTCAAACCCATCCTGCAGAAGATGGATGACTCCACAGAGAAGTTCCTGCAGGACGAGAGTATGTCGCTGAACGAGCGCATGGACAATGTGAAGGCCTGTCGCTACAAGGCCGACCGAGAAGTTCGCAAGATCCTGAGCGACGAGCAGAAGAAAAAACTGGATCAACTCGAGGAGGAGATGCCCTCTGGGCTGCACGGGAAATCGTAAACTCGGCGTCCGCGCTACCGCGATTGGCAGCATCGTGGGGGAGATCCCTCCGGCGGCTGAAGAACGCCGCGTATCGGGATGACGTCGGAAGGCCGTGCCTAGGACAGGTGACCGTCAAACGGTCGAGATGGTTCCTCCCAGGTCTCGCAAAAACGGCGAGACCCGGGGTACCCAATGCCATTGTCGAACCGGGTTTAAGAGAAAAGCAGGTCCCTCCACTGCGCCGTCGCTGGCTCTCCGGCTCCGGTCGGAATGACAACGGGTTTATTCGGTGAGCGAGCGACTCACGAAACACGATCACCAAGCGTGCTTCATCGCTTTGGCGAACTGATCTGCGAGGAGGGTATTGAGGACATCTTCTTTGGTCAGCCAGGCGCGGCGGGCTTGCAGGACGCCGTAGCGAATTTTTTCCATGTGGGAGGTGTGATGGGAATCGGTGTTGATGACGATCTTCACGCCCTGCTGTTTGGCCTGGCGGAGATGCACGTCGTTCAGGTCGAGGCGGTCTGGATAGGAATTTAGTTCCATTGCGACTTTGTGTTTCGCGGCCGCGGCGAGGACGGCGTGCATGTCGAAGGCATAGGCGTCGCGGCGAAGCTGGATGCGGCCGGTGGGATGTCCGATGATCGAGGTGTTGGGATTGGCGATGGCTTTCAGCAAGCGGTCGGTCATCTTCGCCGGTTCAAGATTGAAAACGGAATGGACGCTGGCAATGACGATGTCCATTTGCGCGAGCACGTCGTCGGAGAGATCGAGAGCGCCGTCGGCGAGAATGTCGACTTCGATTCCGGCGAAGATGGTGATGCCTTCGATTTTCTTGCTCGCTTCGCGAATGCGCTGGATGTGGGCGACGGCGCGCGGGTCGTCGAGGCCGTTGGCGAAGGCAAGATTTTTGGAATGGTCGGTGATGGCCATGTATTTGTAGCCGCGCGCCTTGGCGGCCTCGGCCATTTCTTCGATGGTGTTGCGGCCGTCGGTTTCGACGGTATGCATGTGAACGTCGCCTTGAAGGTCGCCCTGCGTAATTAGTGCGGGCAGCGCGTGGTCTCTGGCAAGGTCGATCTCGCCGAGATTTTCGCGCATCTCCGGAGGTATGTAGTCGAGGTTCAGCTTGGCGTAGATTTCTTCTTCGGTTTTTCCGGCGACTGGCGTGCCACCCTCGAGCGTCGCCAGACTGTATTCGTTCAGGGTGTAACCCATTTTTAGGGCGCGCTGGCGCAGGGCGACGTTGTGGGCCTTCGATCCGGTGAAATATTGCATGGCCGCGCCGAAAGATTCAGGCGGCAAGAGGCGAACGTCAACCTGCATGCCGCTGCGCAGGTGAAAGCTGATTTTGTTGTCGCCGCTGGCGATCACGTCCATGAGCGGCGGATATTGAGCGACGTAGGCGATAGCGTTCTGACGTCCTTCTTCGGAGGTGCAAGCGGGGCCGGTGACAAGGATGTCGAGATCGCCAACCGTCTCGCGGCCGCGGCGCAGCGAACCGGCGGGCGTGATCTTGTCAATGCCGGGATATTTCTCGAGATACGCGGTGAGTTTTTCGGCTTCGGTTTCGGCGGCGTCGATGAGGAAGCGGCCGCCGATGCGGCGATAGTCCTCGATGGCTTTGAGCAGCTTGGCCTCGTGTTTTTCGCCCATGCGCGGCAGTTCGCGAATTCTTCCTTCGCGCGCCAGCTTCTCGACGCCTTCTATGTCGCAGATTTTATAGGCGCTCCAGATGAGGGCGATGGTCTTCGGTCCCAGGCCTTGAATCTTTAGCAGCTGCAGCATGGAGGGATGGTATTTCTCCAGCAATGTGGTCTGGATGGAGAGTTTGCCGTCTTTGAAAAGTTCCTGAAGGTTGAGGAGCATGCCTTTGCCAATGCCGGGGATGGCCAGGATTTGCTTAGGATCGCCGATCAGTTCCTTTATCGGTTGCGATAAATTCTCGATGGCCTGGGCGGCGTTGCGGTAGGAGCGGATGCGGAAGGAATCCTGCCCATCGATTTCGAGCAGGTCCGCGGTCTCATAAAGAATGTTGGCGATGGCCTTGTTGTCCACTGACTAAAGATAAAACAAGATTGAACGGCAGGGCCAGCGGGCTAGGGCAAAAGAAATGTGCACGCTGGCCGGCTCCTGTGAAAAGCGGCGGCGGGAAATGTTCGCCGGACACGACTTCGGGATGAGCGTGGGAAGCGCGCCACACTGGAACGAGTAGTTTGCTCGAGGTATTCCGACCCAGAACTAGTCACGCAACCTTAGTCACGTTCGCTGCCTGGGGACCTTTTTGGCCCTCTGTGATTTCAAACTCCACGGGATCGCCCTCCTGCAGGCTCTTGTATCCCTCGGAGCTGATCGCGCTGTAGTGAACAAAAACGTCCGGCCCATCCGCGCGTCCGATGAAGCCGTACCCCTTGGCGTTATTGAACCACTTCACGGTTCCTTTCAGGCGTTCCACGTACCCCCCTTTTCTGCACGCCCTTTGATTGGTGGGGTCCCAAGGGCGCGCACGGGAATAAAATCCGGGAATTAGGATGCAGTTTCGTCCGGAAGAGGTAGGCTGTCAATCTCTCATTGCTGAGAAATCAGCGGCGAACGGCTGTCAGGTCCCCACAATCGGGTCTTCAACGTGGGCGGCGTGGTCCTTTCGGCTTCTTCGCCTTCGCCGTGCGCGACGTGTGATCGAGCCACAACACGGAAGAAATGGTCTTGGCATCCTGGATGGTCCCGCTCAGGATCATGCGGACGACGGCCGGTAAGGGAACCAGCCGCTTGTAGATGACTTCATCGGCCTCAGGCTGCGCCTCGCCCTTGCGCAGGCCGGTGGCCATATAGACGGCCATGGTCTCGGCGACGAAACCAGGGCTGGCGAAAAATTTCAGGATGCGGCGCCAGTGGCTGGCGGTATATCCGGTTTCTTCCAGCAGTTCACGCTTGGCGGCGTGGAGCTCCTGCTCGCCGGGATCGATGCGGCCGGCAGGGAGTTCCCATAGATAATCGATAGCGGCATGGCGGTACTGTCTTTCCAGCAGAACGCGCGGAATGGAACCGGAGTCGTCGACCGCCAGCACGACAATGGAGCCGGTGTGATGGATGACGTCGCGTCGTGCGCGAACTCCGTTGGGCTCCTCCACATTGTCGGTGGTGACCGTGAAGACCGGCCCGCGATAGACGGTGCGGGAGGAGATGATGCGTTCTTTGGTGGGCTTAGTGCGGCTGAGCTTGGTGCCAGCAGATCTTTTGGAGGATTTGGGCATGTAGACAATATAAAACATGGCTCTCGGCTTCCGGCTTTCGGCGTAGGATGGTTGGCTTTCATTGCGGGTCTGTTCGGAAGGCCGCAAGCCGGAAGCCGGAAGCCGGATGCCGCTTCTGCTATGCTGCCCGGCATGGCAGCCAGGCCGAGCATCGCGATTGTTGGCGCGGGGAACTTCGGGGCCGCACTGGCTGTGGCGCTGCGGCGGGCGGGACTCCGCATCGAAGCTGTGATTGCCCGTGCTTCACTTTCTGGCGGCACGTCTCCTGGCGGCACATCTCCTGGCGGCACATCCCTGAGGAAGGCGCAGAAATTGGCAAAAGAAGTTGGGGCGCGGGCATTGGCTGTTGCGGCGATTGATCGTGCGTCTGCTTCGGTGGCCGTAAGGGCTGACTTGATTTGGTTCTGTGTGCCCGATGCAGAAATTGCCCTAGCGGCGCGCGCTCTCGCGGGAACGATCGAATGGAAGGGAAGAGTGGCGTTGCATTCCAGCGGGGCGCTCAGCAGCGATGAGCTGGCTGTGTTGCACAGGCATGGAGCGTCGGTCGCATCTGTGCATCCGATGATGACTTTTGTGCGCGGCTCGCGGCCGTTGCTGGCGGGAGTTCCTTTTGCGGTTGAGGGCGATGCCGCCGCATTGCGCATGGCGCGGCGCGTTGTTCAGAAGATGGGTAGTCACACCTATTCAATTTGTAAGAAAGATAAGGCTGCGTACCACGCATGGGGAACTTTTGCGTCACCGCTTTTTACGGCGCTTCTTGCCACTGGGGAGCAGGTGGCGGCCCTCGCGGGCGTCAGTGGGAAAGCAGCGAAACAGCGAATGATCCCCATCCTGTCGCAGACGCTGGCTAACTATGCTGCCTTTGATGCGGCAGACGCGTTCAGCGGGCCGATTATTCGCGGTGACTTGGACACGGTGAAGCGGCATCTGCGCGTGCTGCGTAGAGTGCCCGCTGCCCGCGAAGTTTATTTGGCGTTGGCTCGCAGTGCGCTGCAGTACTTGCCGGCAAGAAACAAGAAGGCGCTCAAGCGGACTCTGGATTCCTCGCGGGGCTGAGTCGGATCGTCCAGGCGAGCAACGCCAGAACGGCGAAGGGAAGCGATGCGGCCGTGCGAATGGGCATTGAGAAGACTGCGGTGGAAGCGAAAGTCGCAGGGGCAAGCCATGGACGCAGCAGGACCAGCGTGAACGCGGCAATCCAAGGCCAGAAAAGAACGACGGCTCCAATCAACAATAGGGCGCGAGGGACAATTCCAGCGTCGCGAAGTTTGCTGCGGTTGCGAACCAGTAACAGGATTCCTGGAAGGAGAATCAGGTGATCATAAACGGCCTGCCCGGGAAGGATCGTGATGGTTGTAATCGAAAGCAGGAGAGTCAAGGTGATCCAGAATGCGAAAGAACCGAACGCGGCAGCGCGATTACGCCAGGCCAGGACTACAGCGACAATGATGGACGCCGCGGTCAACAAAATTGTTGCCGGGCCAGCCAGGCGCGATCCCAAGGGCGAAGTGATGACCTCGGTCACCAGCGGCGGTTGCGTGTAGTGTCGGTAGGCGAGGACTGTTTGGGTCCAGGATTGGATCCAGCGAGGTAGAACGGCCAATGACGCTCCGATCAACAGAGCCAGAGTTGAGAAAAATCCGATGCCGAAGCGGCGGCGTACTCGCCAGTCGTTCAGGCTCCAAAGCAAAAGATAGAAGAGGGCGAGCAATGTCATTTGCGGCTTGATGGTTGTGAGCGCCATCAGGATTCCTGCGAACAGGAAGCGGCGCCGCTGCAACGCGAGCAGGGAAGCGGCCAACAGAAATGCCACCAGCAATCCCAACTGCCCGGCGTACAAGCCCTCGAGCGCAGGATAGCTAGAGAGTGCCAGCAGAAGGATAACAAGCATCCATTTCCAACTTAGATGCCATGCGAGCGCGCGCAACCATAACAGCACGCTGGCAAATGTCAGTGCGGCCAAGGTGCAGACAACTGCAATGCGCACAGGTACAAATGGAAATTCAGCCGCGGGCCAGAACAATAAGTCCGTAAAAATTGGATACGGGAATGCGCGGCGGTCGACGGGATCGCCGGGACGGCCGGGAATCAGAGGGCGGCCATAGAGGCCGGTTTGAATCTCTCGCGTCGTTTCTGGACTGTAGGGGTCGCGTCGGAGCCGCAGCCATTGCCGTGAAGTGAGCCATACCTGGTAGAAGTCGTTACCGAAAGAATAACGGCTTCCCAAACCCTCGGCCGTCCGCAGTGCAACGGCGCGGGGAATGAAAAGCTTCTGGTGGTAATAGAACATTGAGGCCGCGCCGATCAGAGCGAGGCACAATGCAAGATTGGAGGACACTGGGCGAGTTCGGAACCGAGATGCGGCCATCAGGAAGCAGAGGGCTTCCGGCTTTCGGCTTCTGGTCCTCGGAAATTACGCGCAAGGAGCACCAAATAATCCAGTTTTTTCGGAAGGCGAAAGCCGGTAGCTGAAAGTCCTTTTTATACCGAGCAAGTATAGAGCACGGCGTGACGATGCGCGCAAGGCACACGATGAGTGACGATGCTGTGGCTAATTTCAGGTGAAAAGATGGCCGAGCTTTTCTTTTTTAGTCTTGAGATATTCTTCAGCGTGCGGACTGGGAGTGACTTCGCAGGGAACGCGCTCGACCACGTGCACCCCAGCCCGTTCCAGCGCTTCCACTTTCTCCGGATTATTCGATAACAGACGCACGCGCACGACTCCAAGCGCCTTGAGAATCTCGGCGGGGAGCGCGAAGTTGCGATAGTCGTTCTTGAAACCGAGGCGTTCATTGGCCTCGACGGTATCGAGTCCTGCATCCTGCAATTCATAGGCTTGCAACTTTGCCATCAGGCCGATGCCGCGACCTTCCTGCAGTTCGTAGATCAGGATGCCGGCGCCTTCGTTGCCTATCATGGAGAGCGAGAGTTCAAGCTGCTGGCGGCAATCGCAGCGCAGGGAATGAAAAACATCTCCCGTCAGGCATTGCGAATGAACTCGCACCAGGGGCGGCGCGGACTTCACGTCGCCGGTTACCAGTGCGATAGCCTCTTCTACGCGATCGCCGTCGAAACCGGCGTGCCCGCGAAAGCCGTAAATGCGGAACTTGCCCCAGCGAGTGGGGAAGTCCGCGGAAGCAACCTGCTGTGTTTCGTTCTCGCTCACGGTTTTTATTATAGCGGCTGAAGTTGCTGCCGATGGAGTGCGCAATGCCGATCGCGGATCGCTGACTGCTAACCGCGGGCGCGGAAGTGGAATACGGCATCCTGCTTGGAGGCGATGGGAGCACCGTTGCGGGTGGCGGGCTGGAAGTGCCAGTTATCGAGCGCGAGCAGGACTTTTTCGTCGAGCTTCGGTCCGAGGCTTTGCAAAACTTTTTTCGCGACAATATCTCCGCGAGTGTCAATCACGATTTCCACGACAACGTTGCCTTCCGAGTCGGGCAATTCCCAAGGGTATGCCACAGGGTCAGAAGTTGTGACGGGCAGGGCAGGGCGAATTTCGTTGCCGGAGAAGGGGCCGTTGTTCAGCGTGCCGTAAGGCGCTCCGGCTTGCGCGCCGTGGCCCAAGGCCGAAAGAGTCTGCGTGGTCGATTTGTCTTCAGCATTGGTCCGGGCCAAGGCGCTCTGCTGAGCGGTCAGCTTATCAGGTTGTGCGGCCGCCTTAAACATTAACTTCTCATGACTCAGGCGCTGATGACGGTAGCGCTCGGTCGCCTTGTCGGAGGAACTTTGACTGCTGTCGTCGGGCGATTTGCTGGGCCAGTACAGTCGCGTTACGGATTTTCCGTTTTGACCGGCGGCAATTGAAGTCGCGGTTAGAAGTTGAGGCTCGGACGTGTGCAGCAGCCATGCCAGCAACAGAGCGTGGAAGACAAGCGAAGCCATCCGTAGCCAGCGTTGCCGTCGCGCGGTCACGGGACTGAGTTGCGCAAACATTCCATGCTTCCTGCGGGATGCTTCCTGCGGCGGGCGTGTGTCGCTGCTTATAGTTAGACGTAAACACGAGGCTTTCGTCAAGCGAATTTGCGGGGAATCCCTGGCAGGGGCCACACTCGTCACTTCGGTGCATGGTTGGTACCGATTCTGGAACGCTGATAAAATAGTCAGGCAGTCGACAGCATCAACGTCGACAACCCACCTTTACACGGGGCTATAGCTCAGCTGGGAGAGCGCATCGTTCGCAACGATGAGGTCGTCGGTTCGATCCCGACTAGCTCCACCA